>Ga0209147_100118_pt1 | contig 143578 bp, 148 predicted proteins | sample AraplaCol_mLB_r2_FD_184278 | JGI IMG/M metagenome (GOLD analysis project Ga0209147, IMG submission 184278) | Arabidopsis root microbial communities from North Carolina, USA - plate scrape CL_Col_mLB_r2 (SPAdes) (version 2) | ecosystem: Host-associated > Plants > Roots > Endosphere | place: USA...
GAGCAACCGGAGCAACCGGAGTAACAGGCCCAACCGGTTCAACCGGAGCGACAGGAGCAACCGGAGTAACAGGCCCAACCGGAGCAACCGGAGCGACAGGAGCAACCGGAGTAACAGGCCCAACCGGAGCAACCGGAGCAACCGGAGCAACAGGAGTAACCGGAGCGACAGGAGCAACCGGAGTAACAGGAACGACAGGAGCAACCGGAGCGACAGGAGCAACCGGAGTAACAGGCCCAACCGGGGCAACCGGAACGACAGGCCCAACCGGGGTAACCGGAGCGACAGGCCCAACCGGGGTAACCGGAGCGACAGGAGCAACCGGAGCAACCGGAGCAACCGGTTCAACCGGAGCGACAGGAGCAACCGGAGTAACAGGCCCAACCGGAGCAACTGGTTCAACCGGAGCGACAGGCCCAACAGGCCCAACCGGAGCAACCGGAGTAACAGGAACGACAGGAGCAACCGGAGCGACAGGAGCAACCGGAGTAACAGGCCCAACCGGGGCAACCGGTTCAACTGGAGCGACAGGAGCAACCGGAGTAACAGGCCATACCGGGGCAACCGGTTCAACCGGAGCAACAGGGGTAACCGGAGTTACGGGTCCAACAGGTCAAAGACCAACTCTAACATTTGCAGAAAACGCAGGATCGATTGCTGTATTCCCACCACTTAATACAGAAGTAACAATTGTAAGTATTACTCAAGCTGTACTTGCAAATCAGCAGCTTAAAATTGACTATGCAACAGCAATAGAGATAGTGGTAACTGCGAATTGGTCAGTTACTTTCGATTTAAGACTTTATAGGGATACTACATTAATAGATACTAGGATATTTAATACGAATCAACCTTCAGCTGGTACTCATCGATATCAATTTTCAAGTACTCAAGTTGATATAGCACCCGCAAATGCTACCTCAACTTATAGTCTTAGAGTAATATTTACTGCGATTTCAAATGTTACTTCAGGAACGGCAATTAATAGAGATATGAATATAATCACATTTACACCTTAAGTTAGAGTTAAAATAAATTAATTTTTCCCCCTAGAATTAACAGATCAAAATTAAGGCTGTTTATTTTAAGGGGTTTCTGTTTGGATTTTACTGACAAAAAGTGGTGAAAATAATAATTTCGTTAGACTTGTACCAGGTACAACTGAATCGCAAAATAAACATGATTTAAAAGTAGTTAGAGAAGTACTTGAATCATTTAATGTGAAATTTAAAGAAGAAACTATTTTCGTTCTATTAAATATTCCCCCTGGTATTCCAGGAGTATTTAGTAAAATTTACGGTAGTTTATGGTGCAAAGTTGGTGTGAAATCATTCTTTATAGGAGAAAAAGATAGCCTTTTTTTAACTGTATCAAATATAAAGAAAGCAACGGACATTTTAAAGAATGATTACTTGATAAAATGTGATAATCATTGTGAATAGCCTTGATCTCGATTTATGTAGTTTTAAAAAAGGTGACTTAAATAAAGCTTAATTTTCATTTTTGAATAGTATATTTCTGCAATAATTTGTTAGCTAATTTTACTCCATCTTCTGTTAAGTAAACTGTTTTAGCGCGATTACTAAAAAATATGAGATTATTATTTGATAATTTATTTAATGTATCGAAAGGATATCCTTTCCAACTTCTGAGTGTAGTTTCACCTAGTAATGTGTTTTCTTCAAATGCTGTTAAATATAATAATAATAAAGTTAATTCATCGATCAGTTCTTGCATTTCAAATAGTTCCTTTCAAATTTATATTTAAAAATAAAGGGAAAAAGAGGAAACCTTTTTAAATACAAGGTTTCCTCTTTTTCTAATTAATAAACTATAAATTAGAACACATAGTGGCGAAAAAAATAATAATAATTTAATCATTAATAATAGCCATTCGATCTCTATGACCACAAACAGGACATGTAACTAGCCGTTCATTTACTTTACCTGTTTTAAATGCTAAAGCAAAATTCAATTTAGATAATTTAAATTGACTGCTACAACGAGGACAAACAAAATGAGTAGTTCTTGTACGAATTTCTGAATATTTATAGACAAACACGAATGCTAAAATTAATATAAGAATCGATTGAAAAAGACCAGAAATAAATTGATTCATATCGTTATCTCACTTTCTTTTTTATTGATAAAATCATAAAAAATTTTATATGTTTGATAATTAAAGAATCTAAAATAATTAAAAAAGAAAATAAAATTGAGGGAAATACCAAAAATAGGAAACAATAGAAAATAAGTTCTAAAATACATAAATAAAGATTGAACTAAATATGAAAGGAAAATTTTATGAATATAAAATTCTTGTTTATATTAAATGATTATATACCTTCAGAACCGGCTTATGTTGCCAATACCGGAAAATATATAGATGGCTCATTAAATATCTATTTAAATGAAACTTTATTTTTTCATGATCCGAATTTAAATCTTACTGAGTTTGGGAGTCAATTAAGTGAATGGGTTCAAAAGGTACAAAATGGATCAAGAGATAACATGAATTATGAATCGATTAATCGAAATGAAGATCTTATGAATTTCCTATATAAAGGAGATGACATGTGGGGGATTTATTCGGTGTGGCAAATGTTTGAACCGACAGAATATATTGATACAGAGGTATTAGTTGAGTCTGTAAATAGATTTCTTACTGCGTTAAATAATGGACTAATTGAAATCAATTATGATTATTCGCTTGATAAATTTAATCAGTAATTTTAAGTATAAACAATGTTGTTTACTAAAAAGAGTTGCAAGAGTAACTCTTTTTTAGCACATTTTGATAGGGGAATTTTACACAAAAAATTTTTATTTCTTTATTTCAGATAATAATAATGGTCAAGGAATGAGATGGATTAAAGTTGCACCTTCAAAAAATGCTGAAACAAGTATTGTACTTCATAATAAAGAATTAATTTCTAAAATGCAGCCATCTCTTAATCTAGGTACACCTTCTTTAATGTTTTTTACAAATAAACTTGATGAACTGTATAGAGATTTAACGAACAAGAAGGTTACAGTTGGTGAAATTGTTGAAATGCCAAATGGAAGAGTGTTTAATTTTGCTGATGATGAACTAAATTATTTTGCTGTAATGGAAAAAAAGTAATAGATTTATGTAATAAAATATAGCACAGGGTAATAATTTTACCTTGTGTTTTTTTAAGTTAAAAAATCACTTTTACCATGAAGATAAAAGTGATGTGTACCTGTTTGCCAATGCCACCAAGTAAACCAGGTTAATACAGGGTATGTTAGGGAATGTGAATAGTTCGTTTTTCTCATATGGTAATATTTTCCTTATTAGTTAATCATAGGAATATTCAGATTGATGATGACTTTGGAAATTAACTGAGATTTTATTTTTATCAAGAAAGTATCTAATTTTCTAAGTTATCTGTTAAAATAATTCGTAAGATTAATCATAAAAGGAGAAATCAACTTATGATGAAAGTATTTTCCAAAAAAATCGTACTTTTAATCACTTCATTGATGATTTTACAAATGATAGGTGGAGCGTTAATTTCTTTAACTTATATCCCTTTAAAAGTCAAAGAAAATCAAGAGAAAATGAAATTGACAGAAAGTAATTGATATATTTCTTAACAAAAAAGCTCTGAAAAGGGCTTTTTCTAGTTTAGAAATTAATATCACTTAACTGAATGCAACTACACTTGTTGAATATGAAACTGGGGGGAATATATCATGAGTCAAAAAAGAATTAGAGATTATGGTGTTAAGATTGGGTATCTAGAAACAGGAAAATTTAATTCTATTACGGATGTTGAAGGGGTTACAGTAGGTCATGTAACAATCAGCGATCATGACATCCAAACTGGTGTTACAGCAATATTTCCTCATCAAGGTAATCTTTTTAAGGATAAGCTAATTGCGTCATCGCATGTTATTAATGGATTTGGTAAGACGATGGGAACGATTCAGATTAATGAGTTAGGAACAATCGAAACGCCAATTATTTTAACAAATACGCTAAGCATTGGAACAGCTGCAGACGCTTTAATTGAATATATGTTAGATCATAATCCAGAAATAGGTCGTACGACAGGTACTATTAATCCAGTAATTTGCGAGTGTAATGATATGCTTTTAAATGATGTACGAGCTAGATTTATAACGAAAGACCATGTTTTTCAAGCATTAAGTAACGCTTCTTCAGATGTGAAAGAAGGAACTGTTGGAGCAGGAACTGGAATGCTTTGCTATTCATTAAAAGGTGGGATTGGAACTGCTTCGCGAGTTATGAAGATGGAACATGGTACATATACAATGGGTGTTTTAGTCTTATCTAACTTTGGGATTTTAAGCGATTTAAAAGTAAATGGAAAACATGTTGGAGCAGAATTACGGGATTATATCTTAAAAGAACGAGACGAACAAGATAAAGGTTCAATCATAATGATTGTTGCAACGGACCTGCCCGTATCTGAAAGGCAGCTAAATCGGATCATTAAAAGAACAGTTACGGGTTTATCAAGAACGGGATCAATTATTACAACAGGAAGTGGAGAAGTCGCCATTGGCTTTTCAACTGCAACAAAAATACCTCATGAAAAAACAGCGCATTGCATCACGGTTCCGACGATACATGAAGAAGATATTGATCTCGCATTTAGAGCAGTAGGAGAAGCAACAGAAGAAGCGGTTTTAAACTCTTTAGTAACAGCAACACATATTGTTGGTAGAGATGGAAATGAAAGACCAGCTTTTAAAGATTTAATAGAAAAGTACAATGTTAATTTAATATAGATTATGGAATTCAAAAAACTAAATAGAAAGACAAGACTTCTAGTTCTAAGTCAGAAATAAATTTCATAAAATACTCTTAATCTTAAAGTTGGACAAGCATTAAGTTAGGAGGTTACTATGAACAAAATTGTATTTTTTGTTACTACATTAGTAATTTGTTTAGGTGTTAGTTTTTTAGCTTTTGATCAAATTGGTATAAAAAAGACTAATGTTACACAAAAGGAACAAATTCAAATTGCAACTCAAAATGAAGCAATTACCGATAAAAATATAAACATATTAAAGCTACCTTTGCCAAATTCAGATCAAAGAAAATATAGTGTAAAAAAATTACCGATCAAAGGCAGTCAAATAGAAATTAAAAAATTATAAATCACTTAATTGACAATCGAATATTCATAAAAAATGATAGGCCATTAGTAATAGCATTGATAATTAGATCAATGCTATTTTTGTATTTTTATTCTATTAATATAGTTTTTTCTTCCAGCATTAAATAGGAAAGTAATTGTTTAGCTATTTTTATTAAGACAAGGTAGGACTATAACAAAACAAATAGAATAATTATTAAAAGGAATAAGATTGTTATGGAGGAAAAAGAATGAAAATTGGTTTTCTTATAATTGATATGCAAAAAATATTTTTAGAGGATAAAAAAGAATTACTAAATGTTGAGGGTGCCTGTGAATATATAAATTATGTTGCTGATCGTATCCGATCTAAAAACCATTTAGTTATACATGTTCAAGATATTGAAGGAGCAGATGAATTAAATTCAGAATTAATTTCTTTTATCCCAGAAATTAAAGTAGAAGAGCAAGATATTTGTGTTTCAAAAGAACATTCAAATGCATTTTGGAATACTGAATTAGAACAGATTTTGAAAGGGAATGAGGTCGAGTTAGTTATTATAGCTGGATTTGCAGCAGAACATTGTGTTTTATTTACTTATAATGGAGCTAGCGAAAGGGGATTTAAACCAGTCTTATTACAAAATGGTATATTAAGCACCAAAAGTGATGTAATAACTCAAACGTATCGTGATCGAAACATTATTTCATACAATGTTGTCCCATACATTATTTAGTATAAAAATAGATTGATAACATAAAAAGTGCTCTTATCAGTCAGGTGATTTGAGCATTATTTTGAATTGGAGAATAAACAAAGAAACCACAAGATAAAAATCATGATCTTGTGGTTCTAATTTTATCTATCGGAAATTTAGATAATCTTCCTTATTTTCTTCTAATGGATACGGATTAATTCATAAATATCAGAGTCAAATCGAACTCTTGTATGCTTGGATTCACTTCGTTCAATTTCTTCTATTTCTTCTCGTAACTCTCCAAACCACCAAAATTTGATTTCAGTTAAAAAATTAGTAAGCATTTTATTCCCCCTAGTTTGAATAATGCCTTAACACTATTAAATTATAAATCCATTTTTTTAAGCCAAGATTAATCTGATGTAAAGGTTAGCAAAGTTTTTATGTAGTGAAAGTAGATTGATCAAATTGCATAATTAAATAAGTGAATCTATTAATTTATAAACCGTTTAAGAATTAATTTTAAATAATGCTGAATTAATTTAAAGGGAAATTATGGATGGATGTAGAATACTAATCTATACCTCAAAGATTTATCCTTTATGAATAAATCCCAAAAAGGAGTTGGTAGGCATGTCTAAATTTAGATTAATTCCTTACAAGCTGGAAGAAGTTAAAGGTAGTACAAATGAAGTACCACCTGGAGTTCGTTTAATTGAAGCTAAATCTATTTGGGACAAAGGGTGTCAAGGGGAAGACGTGGTTGTAGCCGTTATTGATACTGGCTGTCAGACTGACCACCCTGAATTACAAGAGCGAATTATTGGTGGATATAATTTTACTGAAGATTACGGTGGGGATCCTAACGTATTCTTAGATAATAACGGTCACGGTACACATGTATGTGGAACGATTGCAGCTTCTGAAAATGGAGAAGGGGTTGTAGGAGTTGCTCCAAAAGCTAAACTCCTCGTTTTAAAAGTACTAACTGGTGCTGGGGAAGGTAGCATTGAATCAATTGTACAAGCGATTGATTATGCGACGAATTGGAAAGGCTCTAATGGTGAAACTGTTCGAGTGATTTCAATGTCACTAGGTGGTCCAGAGGATGATTCTTCGTTACATGAAGCGATTCAAAGAGCGGTTGAACAAAATATAGCCGTTGTTTGCGCAGCTGGTAACGAAGGTGATGGAGATGGCTCAACCAATGAATATAGCTATCCAGGTGCTTACGATGAAGTTATAGAAGTAGGTTCTGTAAGTCTTCAAAAACGGCTATCCAATTTTAGTAATACAAATAATGAAATTGATTTAGTTGCGCCAGGAGAAAAGATTCTTTCGACTTATCCGACAAATCAATATGCTGTTCTTTCTGGTACATCAATGGCAACACCACATGTATCAGGGGCAATTGCATTATTAATTCAACAGTTTGAATCTGAGAATAATGAGAAAATCACTGAACCAGATTTGTTCGAACTGCTAATAAGTCATACAGTACCAATCGGATATAGTACGTTTGAAGAAGGCCATGGACTTTTAAATCTAGGCGTAAATATACCCTCAAAATCTCCGAATGTAATAAAATAATAGGTAAGGTCCCGGGTAGTGTTGCTAGACTATTCGGGACTTTTTTGGTGAGTAGAAAAAAAGTTAAATTTCATAGAGGTGAAAATGAATGTTTAAAAATCAAATAACTGAACTTTTAAATATAGAATATCCAATTATTCAAGCTCCGATGGCTGGGGGAATCACAACTTCAAATTTTGTAGCTGAAGTATCAAATTGTGGAGCGTTAGGTACAATTGGAGCAGGCTATATGACTCCATCACAAATACGTGAACAAATTAGAGAAATAAAAGCGTTAACTAATAAAAACTTCGGAATTAATTTATTTGTCCCAAATGAATTTAAAGTAAACGAAAATGAAATTTCAAAATCCAATGATTTATTACAACCATTCAATGAAGAATTAAATATAAAACAAAATAATCGCATACAAGTTCAAAATTTTAATTCTTTTAATGATACATTTAACGAACAAATTAAAGTGATCATTGAGGAAGGTGTTCCGATTTGTTCATTTACATTCGGTATACCTTCAAAGGAAATGATAAAGGAGTTAAAGCTTCATAATATTATTTTGATTGGAACAGCAACTACTGTAAATGAAGCAATTGAAATTGAGAAATCGGGAATGGATCTAATTGTCGTACAAGGCAGTGAAGCAGGTGGACATCGAGGTAATTTCTTACAGCATCATGAGGAAAGTTTAATTGGATTAATGTCGCTAATACCTCAAGTGGTTGATCAGGTTAGTATTCCAGTAATTGCAGCAGGTGGTATTATGGACGGAAGAGGCTTAATGGCGTCTCTTTGTTTAGGGGCGAAAGCTGTTCAAATGGGTACCGCATTTCTAACCTGTATTGAAAGTGGGGCTCATGAGGTACATAAAAATGCAATACTAAATTCTACTGAAGACCAGTTAGTTTTAACCCGTGCATTTTCAGGGAAATGGGCAAGAGGAATCGAAAATAAGTTTATTACGGAAATGAAAAAATACGAAGCTGATTTACCACAGTTTCCCGTTCAAAATACGATTACCCAAACGATGAGAAAAGCATCCTCTGTACAAAATAAGAAAGAGTTTATGTCACTTTGGTCTGGACAAAGTCCTAGATTATCTAAAAAGGAATCGGTAGAAAACTTAATAAATGAAATAATGGATGAAGCTTATAGAAAAATATTAAGTTAAATGCTGTGAAAATAAGTTGGTACTATTATTTCATATTTGGAGGACTTATGAATTATTGTGATGGAATAAGAGAAAAAATTGGAAATGACCCCCTAATTATTGTTCGTCCAAGTGTTGCCATCTTAAATGCAGCAGGTGAAATTTTACTATATCGGCATGGAAGTGGGAATTGGAGTATACCAGGTGAAATTTTACAATTAAATGAATCGGTTGAAGAATGTATTAAACGAACTGTTCTCGATGATATCGGTCTGAAGTTAAATTCTTTATCATTAATTGGTGTATATTCTGGGGTAGAATTAATAAATAAAGTTGAAGAAAGCGGAGATGAATATCATACAGAAGCAATTGGTTATATTTGTACAGATTTCGAAAATGATATTTGTCCAGATCAAGATCAATCAGTTGAAGCACAATTCTTTCATTTAAATCAACTGCCTGAAGACGTTGATCCTTTTATAAAAAGTCAGTTGAAAAAATTAAAATTATAGAGAAGTAAAAAAGGTTCTAATTGGTTTTTTCGAAAAACCTAAATTAAGAACCTTTTTTTGTAGAGTTAAATAATTTTTTTGTTATTTTAAAAGCATACGATCAATATACGATTTAATAGCTTCAATATTACCAGATACTTCTTCTTCTCTTTGTTCATCTTTTTTTATTTTATCTAATGATTTTTCTAAAATCGTTTTTGCTTCCGATTTAGGGATTACAACTACTCCATCTGCATCACCAACAATGATATCACCTGGGTTAACTGATGTACCTCCACATGATATTGGAATATTAAGATCACCAACTCCAATTTTTCCACTTGCAGCTACGGTAGTTCCTTTACAGAATACTGGGAAATTTAATTTTTTAATCCCGCTTATATCCCTGATTACCCCATCAACAACTATTGCACTAACACCCATCGTTTGTGCCATTCCAACAATAAAATCTCCAGCAATTGCCCGGTATTGATCCCCCTTTGCATCGATTACGATGACATCGCCTGGATTTGCTTCACGAATTGCCTTTAATACTGCTAAGTTATCGCCAACTGGGATTTTAACAGTCAAAGCTCTTCCAGCAAATCGGTATTCTTCTTTTAAAGGCTTAATTGACGGATCCATATTATTTAGGCCATCCATTACATCTGAAATACAAGTTGTTGGTATGTTTTTAAATTGATTAATAATAGAAATCACTCCCTTATAAATCATTTATTTAATGAAATTATATAAATAATTTGTTCTCGTGAGAATTTCGGAAAAATTATTAAGCTTGATAAAAAATAATTATTGAATTAAGAAAGGTTGCAATAGATTAATATCGAATAAAATAACTTGATAATAAAAAAAGAGTAATCTTTAAATATCTTGAATATAAACATCATGTAAATAAGGATCTGATTGAAGTGATAAATTTAGATACTATCGTACACATTTTATAAAGAAAATACATTCCATTAAGTTTCACTACATTATTAATATTTTACATTAGTCTATTTTTAGACCGTCCAATTTAAATTAAGAGTATGCCTAGGAATGTAACATGAATGACTTCATTATTTAATAGATAGATTTATCCTTGTATAGTAACATTTAATTAAGGAGTTGAGGTGCTTGAGAAACAAAAGTAAATATGTCTATTTAACACATAAGGTTCAAATAGAATCCACTGAAAAACTAGAAAAGCTATCCCAACTTACAGGGAAAACTAGTGCAGAATTAATCGAAAAAATGATAGAAGAAATGTATGATCTACATATAAATTCAAAGGAAAATGAAGGGGATCTTAATGAAGTTCTTAACGATGAAAATTTATTTGAAGAAATTACAGATCAAGAAATAAGAGATGCGGAGCTAAGATGGCGAAACTCCAAACAAGGTATTAAAGATTTTAGTCAAAGAATGGAAGATTGGAAGAGAGAAGAAAAAAGGAAAAATGCTGAGAAAGCAAAAGAATATAAAAAGAAAATAGTTGATTGGGCTAGAGTCTGGGAAGAGTATTTAAGAAATTACTCTACTTCAATAAAGAAAAATAAAAAGCATAATTTCAAGTATTTCGATCCGAATGATAGTGCTGAAGTTTGGAAGAAACAGATGAGGGAATATACAAAGCTTTGGCACCCTGATTATGCACCAGACCATGGAAACCCGCAAAAGTTTGGTGAAATGAAAGCTGAATATGATATTTTAAGAGGTAAAATTCCAACTGAAGAATATAGCTTATAAATTTATCGATAAATACATTTATAGATTGAATGTATGGTTCGATTTGTAAAAATAGAAAAAAGTAGTGGAGCTAATATCGTTCCACTACTCAATTAACCTACTGTATTTAATCTTCTTTTGCACTATCCTCAGCAATTACTCTTAGTTCTTGATAAAAAATGTCATGATTACATTCTGGATTTTCAGCTTGTTTATATTTGTCAACAATTTCAAGTAATTCACCAGTATCACCTTTTGCATTGATAATTTCTAAAATTTGATTCATATCATCAGTATATTCATCTTCTTTTTTCATTACAAATCCTCCATTCGTATTTAGATATTAATTATTATTTGCTAGCTTTATGAAAAAAATAGATCGATTTTTGAAATATATTGAAATCTAATAAAATTATTGCTAGATTTCAATACAAACGCCACCATTTGAAAAAAGTGTTAGTCTTGGCCAGGCATTTCATGCTTCACTTTTTTTAAATGAATATTAAAATTTGAATTTTCTAGCGGAATAGTATAATTTGGATATAAATTATGATTACGAAAATACTACTGAGTAACTATATACTGGAATAGAAGTAGTCAAATCTTAATCATAATTGATCGAAAAATGGTGGGGGATTAAATATGAACTTTAACTTTAATGAAGAACATAATAGAAAAAATACAAATAGTACAAAGTGGGATTCAGTTGATCGTATATTTGGATGTACGGATGTTCTACCTTTATGGGTTGCCGATATGGATTTTGCTTGTGCACCCGGGATTGTAGAGGCTATTACGAAACGAGCTCAACATCCTATTTATGGTTATGGACATATACCGGAAGAATTTTTTGAATCAGCAATGAATTGGGCAAGTAAACGTTATAATACATCAATTAAAAGAGAATGGTTAACAAATATACCTGGAGTGGTTCCAGCTTTAAATTTAGCTATTGATGCTTTCACAAAACCAGGTGATGAAATCATTATTCAGCCACCAGTTTACTTTCCATTTTTCAGTACAATTAGAAATAATGGAAGAAACATCGTTGAAAATTCTTTAATTGAAGAAGATGGTTATTATTATATGGATTTAGAAGATCTAGAAAATAAAATTACTTCTAAAACTAAAATGATTATTTTATGTAGCCCTGCAAATCCTGTTGGAAGAGTCTGGACGAAAGAGGAATTATCAGGTTTATTCGAAATATGTAAAAGAAATAAAATTGTTGTAATAGCAGATGAAATACATGCAGATTTAGTTTACAAGAAAGGTAGCCACACACCTTTTTATTCATTATGTGAAGATGCAGCAAATATGAGTATTACATTTATGTCACCAAGCAAAACATTCAATATTGCAGGCTTATTTTCGTCACTTGCTGTTATTCCAAATCAAGATTTATTTACAGAATTTTCTCATGCAATTGCTCGTTCAAGTTTAGAAAACTTAAATATTTTTGGAATTGAGGCAGTTATAGCAGCTTATAACGAGGGTGAAAAATGGCTTGATGAATTATTGATTTATTTAAAAGGAAACGCGGAGTTCATACATAATTATTTAAAAACAAATATTCCAGAAGTAAAAATGAGAGTGACAGAAGCGACCTACTTAGGGTGGCTTGATTTTAGAGGTTTAGGCCTAAGAGGTGACCAATTAAACGAATTTATGATTAATGATGCTAAATTAGGTTTAAATGAAGGTCGCGGTTTTGGAATAAATGGTGATGGATTCATGAGATTGAATTACGCATGTACACGTAAAACATTAGAAGAAGCCATGACACGATTAGAGAAAGCTGTAAAAGCTAGTAAGAAATAGAGAGGGAGAGGGCATTTATGACGTTAAAAATAACACCATGTATTGTGATGAGTGGGAATGCGTTAGAAGCGGTACATTTTTATGAGAAAGAACTTGAAGCAGAGGTTCTTAATATACAAACATACGGTGAAATGCCAATACCTTGTCCAGAAGCATTAAAAAATAGTGTTGCAAATGCAATTTTAAAAATCGGAGAAAGTGACCTTATGTTATTTGATGCGCCGATTCAATCGAATCCGATTATGGACAAAGTTAATAAACCTAATTATGAAAATAAAAAAGTAGAAGTCACGATTAATCTTTCGATTGATAGCATAGAAAAAACAAAGCGCATTTTTAATTCATTACAACAAGATGGTCATGTTATTGCCCCGTTAGAAGCAGTACCATTTAGTCCCGCATTCGGAACCGTTACCGATAAGTTCGGAGTTACATTCATATTAATTACTCAAAAGTAAAATACAAATAATATATTAGCCTTATCGCAAAAATGGGGAGATGAAATGGATAAAATAAATGTTAAATTAGTAAAACAATTAATTAATGAACAATTTCCAATTTGGTCTCACTTAGAAATAAAGCCTGTAGAATTAAGTGGCAACGATAACAGAACATTCCATTTAGGGGATCATATGAGTGTAAGATTACCAAGCGCTGAATGCTATGTTCCTCAAGTTGAGAAAGAGCATAAATGGTTACCCATTTTAGCGAATAAACTAAGTTTACCAATTTCAAAACCATTAGCAAAAGGAAGTCCTAGTAATGCCTATCCTTGGCCATGGACAATCAACGAATGGATTGACGGAGAATCTTTAAACAAAGAAAATATAAGTGATTTAAGTCAATTTGCAATAGATCTAGGAGGATTTTTAAAGGAGTTCCAGTCAATTGATGCTAATGGAGGACCGATTGCAGGGAAGCATAATTTCTTTAGAGGGGGAAACTTGGCTGTTTACGACCAAGAAACTAGAGATTCAATTGAACAAACGAAAGAGATTTTTAACAAAGATTTTCTAACAGAAATTTGGGAAACCGCTCTTAGTTCCAAATGGGAGTATGAACCAGTATGGGTGCATGGCGATATAGCGCCAGGTAATTTACTTGTTAAAAATGGAGCGTTATGTGCAGTCATTGATTTTGGAATACTTGGAGTAGGTGATCCATCATGTGATGCCGTAATGGCATGGACATTTTTCGATAATGATAGTAGAAAAGTTTTTAAAAACAGTTTAAACTTTGATGAAAATACTTGGAATAGAGCGAGAGGTTGGGCTCTATGGAAGGCATTAATTACATTTAATGCAAATAAAGATATTGATACACCGATAAGAGAAGAATCATATAAAACGATAAACGTCATCATGAATGATTTTAAATCTTAAATAGATGAAAAATTTACGAGTTGCTTTAATAGCGACTCGTTTTTTTTGGTACTTAATTGAGTGTACAAATAAAAAATGTAAAAATTTATCGGAAAGTAAGAGCATATGATAATGTTTTATAAGGAAAAAACATGAAAGTATTGAATCTTGTTCATACTAATGTTGGGGTGAAATACGACTATGATACAAAAATTACTAGCTAGTCTTTTATTAATGACGCAATCAGTTGAACTTCCTGACAGCTTAACTGTTATTCAACAGGGCCATCCGATTGCCGTGGTTAATCGTGAAGATTTTACAATGTCACTTCCAGGTACACCATTGATAAACGATCAAAAGTTTAATCAATTTATTGAAAAACTTGATCAACAAATTTACCGTAACCCTATAAATGCGACAATCAATGAACAAGGTAGGATTGTACCAGGACAGGTAGGATACAGGCTTTATAAAAAAGAGTTTAAGGATAAATTTACGACATATTTTTATAGTAAAGGACCATCTAAAATTGAAGTACCAGAGTTAGATATTTATCCTAAAGTCGATAGTGAATTATTAGCTCATATTAGGATTCAACAAATTGGACAATATGTAACCTACTTTAATTCGAATAATAAAAGTCGAGTACATAATATTTCACTTGCAGCAAAAGCAATTGATAATTACGTAGTTTTCCCAAATGAAGTCTTTTCTTTTAATAAGGTAGTAGGAGAGAGAAGTGGAGCAAAGGGATATAAACGTGCACCAATCATTGTAAGAGGAGAATTGTCTGAAGGAGTAGGAGGAGGAATATGTCAAGTTTCCTCTACTCTGTTTAATGCAGTAGATCGCGCTGGTCTAAAAATTGTTGAAAGATATACCCATAGTAGACGAGTACCATATGTACCAGCAGGACGTGATGCTACTGTTAGTTGGTATGGACCAGACTTCCGTTTTCAAAATAAATATAATCAGCCAATTCTAATTCGAGCAAAACAATATGGCGGAAGTATGATTGTGACACTTCATTCTTCCGATGTAATCAATTATGAAGTAAGAAGTGTCCCTATAGCTCCATCTCGTTTACCAGAAGAAATTAATACTGAAGATGACAAACATTCTTCAAATCCTTCAAGAAAAGGAAAAATAGTACCACCGCATAAGTCTGTAGGTGATTAAAATTAAATACATACAAAGTAAACCCCACAAAGGAAATTATGATCCTTGTGGGGTTTTTGTGTTTTTCATGAATAAGGATTATTTTGAATAAAAATTAATGAAAGTCTAATCCTTTCAACACTAGACTTATAGAAATTAAGGATTTAGAATTATAAGAAAGATTGGAAAACAAAGGAGAATTGCATGACAAAAATAAATGTATTATTTGATTCGAAGGATATGGAACGAAATACATTACCTTATTACTACGATTACGGAAAGGTCATCTCAACTATTCAAAGGCAGCTATTTGATACATTTGCGGTAGATTTTCAAATGTATTCAGATGAGGATACAACAAATGAAATCTGGGAAATTCTAGAAGAAGATCTTAAAGAAGAATCGAGTGAAGTTCAATTAATCAGCCATATTTATAATGAGCTTGAAACAAAAACTATTTCTTCGAACCACACGGATAAAAATTTGGAACTCATCATTAAGCCAAGGGTTGAAAATGGATTATATTATTATCCGAATTACGGAGTAGCTTTATCGAAAGCGATGATATTTGAATCGGATAATCAATATAATAGAGACCTGATTTTTGCTAAAAATGATTCATGTCTTTCATCCTTTTTTCAATACGTACTAAAAAGAAAACGAGATTATATTAAAAATTATGTAACAGTCTATACAGATACAGATGACGGTGTAGAAACAACAATTGAAAATATAACAAAAATGGTTAATAGAGAAGATGTATTTTTAGAAGAATCATTAAAAAGAGAAATTTATCGATCAATAGACCATTTCTTTAATGAAGGTCGAGATTTCTTTAAAACATATGATATCCCATATAAACGAGGATTTTTATTATATGGAAATCCAGGAAATGGAAAAACAACATTAGTAAAATCAATTGCAAGTAGTATTAACGCTCCTGTTGCATATTGGCAAATTACTGAATACACATCAAGTTACACAATTAAAGAGGTCTTTAGTTCAGTGTTAAAATTAACGCCAATGGTACTAGTAATAGAGGATATTGACAGTATGCCTCCTTCTGTTCGCTCAGTATTCCTAAATACGATTGATGGTGCAACTTCTAAAGAAGGCTTATTTTTAATTGGAACGACTAATTATCCTGAAAAAATCGATCCCGCTTTAATGAATCGCTCCGGTAGATTTGATCGAGCATATGAAATTAAACAACCAACGAAAGAAATGCGGTCTGACTATTTACAAAAGAAAAAATTAAATCGAATTTTAAGCAATGAAGAATTACAACTACTAATCGAATCAACGAATGACTTCTCATATGCTCAATTAAATGAGTTATATATTTCAATCATCATTGAGTGGGATTGTGAACAAAAAGTAGATATCATTCGACTATGCGACGAAATGAGATCAAATTTACGTAAACAAAAAAAGCAAAATTGGGAAAAGAATCAAACTGTGGGATTTTCTTTTGAATAATTGAGTTTACTAGTTCCTTATGAGGTTGTTAAGAGGAAGGAAAATAGAAAAATAAGCTAGTATAGTTCTTCATGAGGTTGTTATGAGGAAGTAAAATACAAAATAACGCTATTATAGTTCCTCATGAAGGTGTTATGAGGAAGTTAAATACAAAAAAAGGCTAGTATAGTTCCTCATGAGGTTGTTATGAGGGAGTTAAATACAAAAAAAGGCTAGTATAGTTCTTCATGAGGTTGTTAAGAGGAAGGAAAATACAAAAATAAGCTAGTATAGTTCTTCATGAGGTTGTTATGAGGAAGTAAAATACAAAATAACGCTAGTTTAGTTCCTCATGAGGTTGTTATGAGGAAGTTAAATACAAAATAACGCTAGTATAGTTCCTCATGAGGTTGTTATGAGGAAGTAAAATACAAAAAAAGGCTAGTATAGTTCCTCATGAGGTTGTTATGAGGAAGTAAAATAGAAAAAAAAGCTAGTATAGTTCCTCATGGGGGTGTTATGAGGAAGTAAAATAGAAAAATAAGCTAGTATAGTTCCTCATGAGGTTGTTATGAGGAAGTAAAATACAAAATAACGCTAATTTAGTTCCTCATGAGCCAGCTCCGAGTAAGTTAAAATACAAAATTACGCTCTAAAGTTACTCATAAACCAGGTAGGATTAAATTGATTTCATCATTTTATCTCTAATAAGATAGAAACTCGAAAAGAGCTTCTATCTTTTTTTTATATTTAACCTTGTCCCATTTTAACCTTGTCCCATTAAGAACTAGTAAAATATGCATTCCACTTGCCTTTTCAATCTCAATCCAGGCTAATTAGCGAAAGTAATTCGAAGTTTTGATACTTTTAATTCCAATTTTGAATAAAGTTAAACGAGGGAATATAGCTAATTTTCAGAAAAAGTAATTGTAAAACGACATCAGTGTCGTTATAATAAAATAAAAACGACATGAGTGTCGGTTTCAAGGGGGCTAAGCAAGATGAAGGGTTTAAGGAATAATAAAGGTTTCTTAACATTAATGGTTGCTCAAGCGATTTCGAATATTGGTGATTGGTTAAGTATTGTCGCGATCATTACGCTTGTAGGGTTAAAATGGAATGCTTCGCCAATTGAAGTGTCATTTATTATTTTATGTCTCGCTGTTCCGATGGCTTTATTAGGACCAGTTGCTGGAACGATAGCAGACCGTTTTAGTAGAAAGCAATTAATGGTTTCATCTGATATTGTCCGCGCTGGTTTATTTGTTTTACTTGCATTAGCAAATACGTTGTGGATGGTCTATATTTGTTTGTTTACAATTGGATTGTTTTCTGCTGTTTTTAATCCGGCGAAAAATGGTAAGTTAAAAGAACTAGTTCCGAATGAAGAAATAAAGAGCGCGATGTCGATAACAACTATGATTGATTCAGCTACAAAAATTTTCGGACCGATTTTAAGTGGAATCCTAGTTTCGGCAGCTGGAACGACCCCAGTATTTTATATTAATTCAGTTTCATTTATTATCTCTGCAATCTTAATTTTCATGCTTCCAAAAGTAGTTGAACAAATAAAAGCAGAAAAAGTGAAAGATAAAACTAAATCTTCCTATAAAAGTGAATTTATGGAAGGTGTGTCATTTATTAAATCTAATACTCAAATTTTAGTTGGTATGTTATTTTTAGGCTTTAGTCTCTTAATCTTGCAGTTATCAGATTCGCAAATTATAGTTTTAATTAGGGAACTTAAACATGCGTCACCAGGTTTATTTGGCTATTTAGTAACTGGTTCTGGAGTTGGAATGTTTTTTTCAAGTTTAATATTAGCGAAAAAAACAAATTATCGTGCCTATAATTTAATGTTAATTGGGGTTTGTGGAATCGGACTTGGTTTTGGTATGATGGCTTTATTCACACAGATTAATCTTGATTTTTCAATTGTTTGGGCACCATTATTAGGGTTGTTTGCAGGATTTGCAGCTGGCTTAGTATTTGTTCCATTCCAGGCATCTGTTCAAGTCGATACGCCAGTTGAGTTAACAGGTAGAGTATTTGGCGTAATAGGAAGTGTTACAACAACAGCAACAATTATCGGACCTTTATTAGGAGGATGGCTATCAACAGTAATAGGTGTCATTCCAACATTTATTATCTCAGCATCACTTTTAGTATTTGTCTCACTAATAGGATTCTTAACGAAAAATAAAGTAGAGCGGGGGAAGAAAGATGTCTCCGAAAGTCAGCAAGGAGCACCAACAGCAACGTCGAGCTAAAATATTAGAAGCAGCAAAACAAGTCTTTATCGAAAATGGGTATGAAAGAACGACTATGAAGCATGTGATGGACGCATCAAATGTAAGTAGAGGTGGCTTATATCAATACTTTTCCAATAAAGAAGAAGTGTTTGAATCACTTTTATATGAGTCACTTTTAAGAGTGTCTGAAGAAACGAGTGAATTATTGAATCAACATGTTGATTCATATTGGGAATTACTTTTATTAAGAATGTTCGGTAAAAGCATGTTGCCAAATGATCGAATGGATCCTTTGGCACCAATTACGTTAGAGTTTTTCATAACTGGTAGAAATGATAATAGAAGAAAAAACTATGGGAAAGAACGATATTTCTATGGTATTAAAATCTTTGCTGATGTCATAAAAGAAGGTCAAAAAAACAAAGAATTTAGTAAAAAGTATGATAGTGAAATTTTAGCAAGAATGATTGTTTCATTTATTGATGGACTTGCTCTAGACTATGCGATACTCTCAGCGGAAGAAATAATGATGAAGGAACAATCGATTTTGTTCGTACAATTTTTAAAATTTGCTCTCGAAGTAGAATGAAAATTCGGGATTGTTATTAAATTAACACCCAAAAAATTATTTATTTAACAATTTCCAAGTCCTTTCTCCAACAATCCCATCAGGTGTTAGACCGATATGTTGTTGAAATAGCTTAACGGCATTTGCAGTCTGAGTACCGAAATGACCGTCTGGCGTAATGCCTAAAAGCTGTTGAATGGTAATGACATAAATATTTGAATCTCCTATTTTCATAACATGACCAGGGTATTTTAATGAGTGATTCAATAAATGCCCTACATTTATTTTGAAATGATTAAAAATTTCACTATATTTTACAAATGGGTATGGACACGGTTTTCTAGTAACATCAAAATGACGTACAATATCATTTTGTGTTAATTTAAACATTGAACATAAATCATTTACAACCATAGCTGTTCGATTGATTGTCGTATTTGAAATACGATTATCTTTTTCAACACACATTTCAACTGAAATTGATAATAAATTAGCATTTGGCTTCAATGCTTCTACTCCTCGAAAGGGTACACCATTCACATACGTATATTTCTCATTTGCATGGAATGTGACCTCATTTAAAGGGATGATACAAATTGCCTCTTTAGGATCCACAAAAATATGTGCTGATGCATAAGATGGTTTCCGCCCTTGACTAATTGCCACAGCATTTTGTTGGGGTAAAACCTCACCAAAATATTTAAAGTGTCCGTTAGCAGTCGCACCAGGATTAGCAGTCCAATGAATAACGATTTTTTTAACTCCATTTAATTTTTGACCTGATCTTGTATATTGATTAATTGGGATGAATTTATTTTTCCAACTTGGCATGAAAGACCCTCCTTATATCTATTTTTAAGAATTTTTAGTAATAAAGCTATTGAATTCCATTGGTCACTAATAATAGATTATGAAAACTATATTTTTATCATGTTGAAAATGCCCTCAATTCAAAATTAAAAGAAGGTATACAATTAAATTGGTTGAATTCATTTAAGTTAAGCAAATGTTTACTAAAAGTGGTGAATGAGTTTAGGAGGTACCATTTAAGTTAATTCAAGCGAATAATAATAAGATGTTTGGGGAGCTTGGAAGGAGTTTTCAGTACGAGACTTAGACGGTTATGTAATTGGTTTCGGAACAGGGTATAAAATTGAAAACTAAGAAAATGGCTATACTAATCGTGACAAAAGGAGTGATTAGATGAATTTTCGATCAAAGGAACAAATTTTAACCGAACAACCATCAATTGAAAGAAAAATCGAATTTAGAGGAAATAAATACAAATTAGTTGATACAGTTCATGATGTTTCACACGGTGGGTTTGATGATCTTACATGCTACACTTATAGAAATGAAACGGAAAACGCAGAAATATTGCTATACGTTCAAAAAGGAAAAATCGTAATTGTTGAACCTTAGGAATAGGTTTGAAGACTGTCTTGTCTATACAGGCAGTTTTTTATTTGTTTTCGGACTAATTTGATGACATTTAGAGATATTAAGTGAAACGGTAGATTTGGAATAATAGGGGGGCATGTGGATTGAAAAAAATTATTCTTTTATTCTCAATTTTTTTGTTAACTGCTTGTTCGCATAGTAATAGTGCAGTTGAATCATTAAAAAAAGAATATCCTAAAACGATAAAGCAAGTAGTAGATCAATTACCTAAAGATGTACAAAAAGAACTAGTTGTACCAGAAAAGATACCGTTTAGAGCAAAGGATGTCACAATGGATGTACAAAAAAATCAAAAAAATGGAGCTATTAATGCTACCTCTTTTAATTACTCAAATGAAGAAGTAGAGGTCACAATGTTTGTCATCACTTATCATAATAAAAAACCTACCTTCCCAAATGAACAACAGCCAGTAAAAACAACAAAATTAAAAGATGGTACAAAAGTTTTGATTGTTGCAGATGATGATAATACTAAAACAATTCGTTGGAAGAAAGACGGGCTTTATCATTCAATTTCACTTCTTTTTTCAGAGGAAACTGGTAAACAATACACTATTCGAGATTTAGTAAAAACTGCGAATTCGATGAGCAAGTAATTAAAAGAGACCGCCAAAAAAATGACGGTCATTTTTTTATGAATTTTTAACTTCATTAAGAGCTTCAGTATTTGATTTACTCGGAGCAAAATAACCTTCTGAATTAACTGCAGCTGGTGTAGGTTGCCCTTTATTTTTGTTTTTCTTTTTTACGTGTGGATTTTGATTGTGACCCATGAATATCACCTCCAAATTTAGTATGTGCTTTATTTCCAACTTACTCTCAGAATTGTTATTAACAATAAGTGGGAAGATTGCTAGGCAATTTTCTTTTCTTTTTGGGTATGTTTTCTTGAACGGTTAAGAATGAGTAAAGCTAAAATTGAAAAGAAGATGGGACCTGCAATCATCCAGATGGTTGAGTTGTAATCACCTTCAATAGCCGGTTGAATGATTGTAAAAAAATTTGCAAAGCCAACTACTAATATAACGAGTATGCTTGCAAATAAAGCAGATGAATTTGATTTTAAAATTTGGAATGGTTTATCGATTTGTTCATTCCTTTTAAACATTGGATAGGCAATACCTAAAAATATATAAGGCAATGTCATTGAAACATTCGTCATTAAAGTTATTTTATTAAAAAATGATGATGCTCCCTCACCACCAAAGGATGTTAGGACAATAATAATAGAAACAATTGCGAATTGTACCCACATTGCATTGACAGGCATACCTTTTTCGTTTGTAACTGAGAATTTAGTCGGCCATAAGTATTTTGGTGTGCCTTTAATAATAGTTTTTAATGGTGCATAAATTAAAGTGAAAAATGCTCCGGTATAAGCAAGAAACATTGATAAACCAGTAATTCTTGCAAACCAAATTCCAATTTGATCAGCAGTATGTGACGATGAGTTAAACGCTTTACCAAGCTCTAATCCTAAATTATACATAAGTACATATGTTATGTTCCCTAAATTAGTTGTGCTAGCACTTAAATCATTTGCCCAGTTAATAAAAATACCTACTAAAAAAATACCTAACGAATATCCAACAGAAATAATTATTGCTGAAATCGTAATCCCCTTCGGAAAATTACGTTCGGCGTTTTCCGTTTGATCAACTAAACTGCCGATTGCTTCTAATCCGCCGTATGCAAAAATCGCGAATACAACAAATGACAATATTGCGAGGTTCGTAAGATAACCTGGATTCGGTGAGTGAGCGAATGCTGATGAAAAGCTTTTAATTGGTTGAGCAAATTTTCCTCCATTGAATATTAAAATTAAGATACTTGTGATTAGCAATACGATATTTAATGAGAAAACTGTAACCCCACCAATCGTTGTAACCTTACTAATACTTTCGATCCCTTTTGAAGCAAAATAGGTTACAACTAGCATCCAAAGTAATGCTAATAAGCCAATTGATTGAGTAGAAGAAAGTCCAAATAATGAAAGGAATTGCGTTTTGTCTCTACCAAAAATAAACGTTGATAGGGGAATCCAAACCTTTGAAGACACACTAACCATATAAATTACATAAGAAGAGAACCACATAAAGGTTCCAATAAAAGCGAATCTAGGTCCAACTGAATCTGCCATCCATGTATAAATTCCACCTTCTGAATGCTTATATGCAGCTCCGAACTCAGCCATCATAAAAGCAAAAGGGATAAAAAACGTAATAGCTGAGAGTAAATACCATGGAATTGCACTGTATCCCATTAAATAAAAAGCAGTAGGGATATTTCCAAATCCATATACAGTAGTAAATACCATTAAAATTAAGCCAACAAGTGAAAGTTTTTTACTCAAGATCTCACCTCACAAAAATAGTCGATTACAAATGAATACTATTATTTTCTTCAATAATCGGTAAATTATGAGGACATAACAAACGGTCATGTATTACTAATTTTTTAGAAATAATAAAGAATAATTTCGTTCTCTTTTTCAAACGCTAAGTTGATTAATAAATACTTAAATGGTTTTTTTTTGAAAGAGAAAGGATGAACTAAATGAGCTTTAATGAAGTAGTATTAAGAGTCATATGCTCATTTTTTGTTTTATTTATTTTAACGAGATTAATGGGGAAGAAGGAGATTAGTCAATTAGATGTTTTTACATTTATAACGGCCATTACAATAGGGAATATAGCAGCATCAATTACGACGTCTAAAACATTAGATATTGAGGATGGGATCATTGGATTAGTAGGCTGGGCAGTTTTGACGATCATCATGGGGTATTTAAGCTTAAAATCTAAAACTGTCCGTCGCGTGATTCTTGGGGAACCAATTATTTTAATTAGACAAGGAAAAATAATGGAAAATGCATTAAAAAAAGCTAGATTAGATACAGAGCAATTTCAAGGAATGCTTCGTAATGAGAATATTTATTCGTTAAAAGATGTAGAGTACGCTATATTTGAAATCGATGGCAGTCTATCAATTATGAAAACAAAAGATGTTAAAACGAAAAAAAATAAAACATGGAAAAAAACTTTATTATTTCCGACTTCAACAGCAGTGGTAACTGACGGAGAAGTAAATGAAGATGCATTAGTAAATTTAAACTTAGATAAAAAATGGTTAATGGCTCAACTCGAAAGGGTAGGCATAAAATCGGTTTCAGAAGTGTTTTTTGTTGAAGTGCAAACCGATGGCTCTTTATATATCGACTACCGAGAAGATCATTTCAATGAAGAAGAAAATTAATTGACTCATATCCTAAAGTGGATATGAGTCAATTTCGTTTTTATCAAATTATTCGTAAATCGGCACCCAACCTTCTGTAGTGACAAACAATCGAACTGCAACTACTTTACGATCCTCTGCTAACGTGAAGTAGTGGCGTACATTTGGTGGTACTGAAATTAAATCTCCAGGATTCAAATTAACATGGAAAAATCCGTCATTTCCTTCGATAATAAACGTACCGTGACCGCTAACAATGAAGCGAACTTCGTCATCCGTATGATGATGCTCACGGTTGAAGTTTTTAAGTAAATCATCAAGATTTGGAGTTGCTTCTGAAAGTGTAATAATATCGCTCGCTAAATAGCCACGTCTTGATGAAATACTGTCGATTTCAGCTTTAAATGTTTCAAGAATTGCTGCTTTTTCATCATCTGATAAAATAAATTTTTCTTGTAACGAACTATGTAATTGTTCGATATTCCAATTTTCGTAAATTACACCTTGTTCTTCTAAATATGCTTTTACTTCAACATCACTTGTAATGTGATAATCTTTTTTTTCTACCCAAATTGTTGCCATTCTTCATTCCTCCAAATTAGTTCTTAATCAATGTATTTTTTTGTATACCTTGTAATGCGTATTGGAATAGAAACTCATAAGCTTCTAACTGTTTTTTAGCTTCAAATGCTGATTCGGCCCATACTGTTATACCATGATTATGAATTAGTACAGCACCATGATCATTCTTAATATGTGGAAGAAATTCATTTGCAAGAGTAGGGATATGCGCATGATTTTTTATAATTGGAATTGTAATTTCAGCATCTTCTTCCCATAGTCCTAGCGCTTTAATAATTTCGATACCAGAAAAAGATAACTCTTCTTGATATGGAAAATCTTTTGTTATAAAGTTATTTGCTAAAGTGTGTACATGAAGAACGCATTTTGCATTTGTGTGTTGATAAATTAGACGATGTAAAATGGCTTCAGCTGATGGTTTTTTTGATTCATCCCAAACAGATTGGTCAAATTCATTAACGAGTAAAAAATCGTCATAAGTATGTTTAGTTTTGTCTTTACCACTAGTTGTAACTAAAAAGTTTAAAGGCTCCTCATTTACTTTAATTGATAAATTTCCGCTAGTACCTAAAAACCAATCTCGATCAGCAAGTACTTTTTTTACTTCACGGATTTCATCATAAAATTTGAAAAAGTCCTTCATACTAGCACCTCCTTCTCCAATGAAGCTCGAATATCATAGAAATTTTCAAAAGGAATGAAAGGTAAAGAGAGTTCTTCGCATTTAACTTTTAAGAAATCTCGAGCAAAAATTAAATTGGCTTCTTTTGCAATTTGTAAGTCAGTAATTGAATCGCCAATAACAATGATAAAATCATTTGATTCACTAAACTTTCTTTTAACAGATGGTTTACACATCCCGCAATCATTCGTACAGTTTTCATCGCAAGAGTGATCCCAATGAATTTTTACAGTTTGACCGGTAAAGTCAGTACGATTACATAAGATATCCGAAGATGGAAGATAATCAGCTAAAATTGGATGAACGAAAAAATCTAGTCCGCCACTTACAACTTTTAACTCATATTGTTGAGCGCTTACAAATTGAATAAAATCGCTAAAACCAGCTCGAATAACAGTACGGTCGATTACAAAATCGGTCATTTCTTGTTTTTTCGTTGAAGGAATCGTAGCAAACATTTTCTCTACGCCTTCTCGAATTGATATATTGCCATTTAATACTTCACTTGTTAATTCACTTACTGAAGGTGGAGCAAATTCTTTTATTAGATTAACGATATTGTCACCCTCAGTAATTGTTCCATCAAAATCACAAAAAATCTTTATTGCCATTGTTGTTTACCCCCAAAGTTGTAATGCTTTTTGTAGTGATGTATTTGGAAGTGCGTAGTCATTTAGCTCAACACCTGATAATGTAGCGGAAATTGCTTCTCTAAATGCATTACCTCCACCGATTGGTCCATCCGGGTGACCATGTACACCGCCGCCAGCGTTGATGACTTGCTCAATTCCAAAATCTTGAATTAATTGAGGCACTAGTCCTGGGTGAATTCCAGCAGAAGGTACTGGCAAAGTCTCTTTTAATCCATTTGATACTGTTAAATTTTCAGCTATTTTTAAAGCTGTTTCTTTTTGTAATGCAACTGATCCATAAGGTGAAGGGAAGAGGCTAAAATCTGCACCAGCAATTCGTAAAAGTTTCCCTAGTAATAATCCTGCGTCAATTCCATAGATTGGTGATGCTGTAAACGCACCCGATACAGCAGGATGGGCCATAATTGGAATATTAATTGATGGGTCTTCTGCCAATCCTTGAAGGACATCAATTCCATACGAGAACACATTTAATAAAAATACATCAGCACCAGCTTCAGCAGCACGTAATGCTTTTTCTTTTAACTCATATGTACGGCCAGTTAAATTCACCGCATATAAAGTTTTGTGTCCTGTTTTCTCATAAACTTGGTTCAAAATATTTTTTCCGTAAGTAACGCGATCCGTAATAGATGTAATTGTGTCAAAAAGAATCTCGTCATCTTTTATTAAATCTACGCCACCTAAAGCTTGTTTTTTTAATTCCTCTGAAATGTATTGAATATCTCTGCCGATAATTGATTTGAAAATGCTCATTAATAATGGTCGATCATATACATCCAATTTCTCTCGAATGCCTTTAATACCAAATTTTGGACCTGGAAACAGATTTAAAATATCATCCGTAAAATTTAAATCAATTAGTTTAATTTCACCATCAAGGGATAGCTTACCGAAAACGGTTGTTAAAATAGCTGGAAGATCGGCTGAAAAATTTAAGCTAGGATAATAGATTTCAATAATCCCTTTTGTCGGTTTATAGCCTAAAAAATTAACGATATTTTCTTCGCATTCTATTTCATGAACTGAAAGAACTTTGCCTTTATGCTTTTGTAATTGAATTTGATCATTTTGAGGTAAATTTGTCCATGAACCAACCGTTAAACCTAGCGCGATTGACTCTGCCTTTTTTTCTAAATGATGATTTTTATCATAAACTTGGTAAGTTGCTATTACTCCACTCATTTCAAAACCTCCAAAAAGTTTTAATCAAACAAAAAACCTCTCCACTAAGGAGAGGTTTACCTACACCTTATCTGTCAGCAAATGCTGCGAGAATTAGCACCGTACTAGTTAACTAGCCGGTTGCCGGGTTTCATCGGGCTCGGTCCCTCCACCTACTCTGAATAAAGTAATATTAAATTTTGAATTCTTAATCTAATCGCATTATTTCATGAACAATCGCAATTGTCAAACATTAAATTTTGAAAATATTTCAATCTCTTTTAATCTATCAACTGCTTCCTTCAATCTATCAGTATCTGATAGTAGGCCGACTCTTACATAACCTTCGCCATATTCTCCAAATCCATTTCCTGGTGCGACTGCAATATGTGCCTTTTCAAGTAATAGATCAGCAAATTCCTGTGAAGTAAAACCTGATGGAATTTTTAACCATGCAAAAAACGATCCTGCTGGAGCAGTTACTTCCCATCCAATTTCGTGACAGCTGCTAATAAATACATTTCTACGTTCTTCATAAAGTGCCAATAGTTGTTTGACACTTTCTTGAGATTCAGTTAGCGCAACAGTGGCAGCTTCTTGAACAGCAGGGAAGATGCTAACATAAAGATGATCCTGTAATAGATTAATTGCTGAAATAACTTCTTTATTTCCAACTGCAAAACCGATTCTCCAACCAGCCATATTATAAGTTTTAGAAAGGGTATAAATTTCAATTCCGCATTCCTTTGCTCCTGGAGTTTGAAGATAACTTAAAGGTTTTTTGCCGTCAAAACCAAATGCGCCGTAAGCAAAATCATGACAAACGGTAATCTGATTATTTTTAGCAAGTTCAACTGTTTCTTTAAAAAATTCTTCAGTTGCTATAGCACCTGTAGGATTATTTGGATAATTAATAAATAATATTTTACTAGCATCCAAAACTTCCTGAGGAATGATTTTATAATTTGGTAAAAATTGATTTTCTTCAAGTAATGGAAGCATATATGGTACTGTTTTTGAAAGGGATATACCAGATAAATAGTCTGGATAACCTGGGTCTGGAACTAAAATTGTATCTCCTTCGTCACATAGACAAAGTGGTAGCTCAACTAATCCAGCTTTTCCACCAAATAAGATTGCTACTTCTTCCTCTGGGTTTAAATCAACATCATATTCTCGTTTATAAAATTCTACAACAGCATTTTTTAAAGAGCTCATTCCTCTAAACGGAGAATAACGATGAGTTAAAGGGTTTTCAACAGATTGCTGTAATGCTTTTATAATATGGTCGGGTGTAGGTTGATCTGGATTTCCTTGACCAAGATTAATGACATCATGACCATTACCTATTGACTGATTCACTTTTTGGACTAGTGAAGCAAAAAATTGTTTTGGTAAATTGTTTAATAGTTTACTATGATTCAAGTTAATCACTCCAAAAATATAATAAAATTAATTTGAATAGATCGTTTCTTAATCGAATGATTTTCATGAACGACTGTTGCAATAACTTTCACCATCATATATGCTCGATTTAAAAATGTCTATAAAATTTAGAATAGGGTGAATAAATTGTGATTAAAATTGCGTGTATTCAATCTGACGTTATTTTAGGTGAATCAAAGGCTAATTTAGAGAAAATGAAAACTCAAATAAACGAAGCTGTTAAGGAAAATGTCCGAATAATCGTATTACCTGAGCTATGGACAACAGGCTATTGTCTGGAAGAAATTGGTTTGCACACAGGTGAACAAGAAGTGATTATTTCTGAACTTCAGTCAATCGCAAAATCAAAAAACGTAATATTGATTGCTGGTTCATTCCCAATTGCAAGAGAAAAAGGTGTAACGAATACGTTAATTGTTATTAACAGTACAGGTGAACTAGTAAAAACTTATGATAAAGTTCATTTATTCCAGTTAATGAACGAGCATCACTATCTACAATCAGGTGAAACTGATGGTCTCTTTGAAATCGATGGATTAACGGCTGCAGGTTTCGTTTGCTATGATTTGCGTTTTCCTGAATGGATTGGAGCTCATTCTCAAAAGGGTGCAAAAGTTTTATTTTTTGTTGCTGAATGGCCAATTCAAAGAATGAATCATTGGGAAATCTTATTAAAAGCAAGAGCAATCGAAAATCAATGCTATGTTGTCGCTTGTAATCGAGTTGGGAAGGATTTAGCAAATACATTTGGTGGTGGATCAATGATTATTGACCCTTGGGGAGAAGTGGTTACCAAAGGTAGCAAGAATGAAGAAATCGTTTTTGGCGTAGTTGATCCGAAAAAAGTCGATGAAATACGCGGCACAATTCCTATTTTTGAAGACAGAAAAGAAGAAATTTACAAAAAGTTTTGAAAAAGTAATTGACAGATTAAAAATTTATAAACTAAAATACGATTATAAAATCAAATATGCGAACTCTTATTTCGAGTAGGCGGAGGGATTTGGCCCGACGATGCCCAGCAACCGACTGTAATACCATTGTGAAATGGGGCGTATTGTATACGCCTGAGCTTAAATGCTCAGTAAGGCACGGTGCTAATTCCAACAGAAAAGAAATTTTCTGGTAGATAAGAGACGAAAGCCAATTAGTATTGCCTCTTTTCGTCTCGGAAAAGAGGCTTTTTATTTTGCAAAATTCAAGGGGGATGAATTTAGTGACTGTCATTGAACGAAAAGAATATAGACCTTTAACAGAAGCATCTGCAATTACTTATTTACAAAAACTTGGCTATTTTAAAAATGAACTTTGTGAAAGTATAGAAATCGGGGATGGAAATTTAAATTTAGTGTTTAAAGTTAATCCGGTAGGAAGCGAGAAAGGGTTAATTATTAAACAGGCTCTGCCATATGCGAAAGTTGTTGGTGAAAGCTGGCCACTTACATTAAAGCGAGCTACGATCGAGAGTAATGCGACAAAAATATACAATGAGTTAATCCCATTACATGCACCAAAAATTTTAGAACATGATGAAGATCAAGCTGTAACTGTAATGGAGGATCTTTCACATTTGCAAATTTTACGAAAAGGTTTCATTGAGAAAAAAAGCTTTCCGTTTTTAGCTGAACATATCGGTGAATTTTTAGCAAAGTCATTATTTTTCACTTCAGACTTCGGAACTTCACCAGCAAAGAAAAAAGAGCTAGAGTATCTTTTTAATAATCCTGACTTATGTGATATAACAGAAAATCTTGTTTATACAGATCCATTTTTTAATAGTGAAACAAATAGTTTTGAAGAAGAATTAACAGATGTAATTCAAGAACTTTGGAATGATGCAGATCTACAAATTGAGGTTGCCAAACTAAAATTAGATTTCTTATCGAAAAAAGAAGCTTTATTACATGGTGATTTACATACGGGAAGCATTTTCGTATCTGAAACAGAAACAAAAATAATTGACCCGGAATTTGCATTTGTTGGACCAATTGGATTTGATTTAGGGCAAATTCAAGCAAATTTACTTTTTCAACTTTTCAGCCGTACTGAGCTAAAAGAAGAAATTATCGAACACATATTAAACATTGAAAAAGTTTTTAATGAGACATTTATTCGACTATGGGAAGAGCATAGTGTTCGACCATTTAACCAAAAAGCTCTAATTAAAGAAAAATTAGAAGGATATTGGGTGGATGCAATTGGGGTTATTGGATGTGAATTAATCCGAAGAAGTATCGGTCTTGCTCACGTTGAAGATATTGATTCACTGGAACATAATCAAAAAATTGGAGTAAAGAAAAAAGTCTTAAAATTCGGAGTTTATTGTATAAAAAATAGATTTACTATTAGAAATATTGGAAATTTACTTAATGGATTGGAGTAATAATCGATGACTACATTACAGCAAATACCTGAATCATTACAATGGAACGGCGAAAGTTTAAAAATTTTAGACCAAACTAAATTACCAACTGAAATATACTATTTTGATGCAACGACATTATTAGATGTACGTGAAGCAATCGTAAAATTACAAGTAAGAGGAGCACCAGCTATTGGTTTAGCAGCTGCATATGGACTATATTTAGGTGTTCGAGAACTTGATACTGAACAAATTGATGAATTTCATCAACAAACACGATTATTAGCGGATGAACTAATTAGTGCTAGACCAACTGCAGTAAATTTAGCATGGGCTGTTGAAAAACTAATTGAATCTAGTAAAGAAGCAGTGACTGTTTCCGAAGCTAAGTTAATCATCATGGAAGAAGCGATTAAATTACATGTAGCAGATGAGGCAACTTGCAAGGAAATCGGTGAAAACGCGCTAACTTTATTGCATGACGGCGCTGCAGTATTAACTCATTGCAACGCAGGTAGTATTGCGACAAGTCGATACGGAACAGCTTTAGCTCCACTTCACTTAGCAAAAGAAAAAGGTTGGGAAATTTCAGCTTATGCAACAGAAACAAGACCAGTATTTCAAGGTGCAAGACTGACATCTTGGGAATTGAACCAAAGCGGTATCCCAGTTACATTATTAACTGATAATATGGTCGGCTATTTATTACAAAATAAAAAAGTTGATGCAGTTATTGTTGGAGCTGATCGCATTACTGCAAATGGAGACACTGCAAATAAAATTGGAACATTACAATTAGCGATTTTAGCTAATTTTTACCAAATTCCATTTTATGTAGCTGCACCTTTATCAACAATCGATTTATCAATCGAATCAGGGAATGAAATTGTCATTGAACAACGCGATCGTACAGAAGTAACGCATATCGGAAATGTTCAAATTGCACCTGAAGGAATCGATGTACTAAACCCAGCATTTGACGTGACGCCGAATGATTTAATAACGGCGATTATTACTGAAAAAGGAATTGTTTCTAGTGATTATAAAGAAACGTTTAAAAGGTGGGAGGAAGAGTAATGAAAAAAATTATTGCAACATTATCAATTGCATCAGTCTTATTAACGGCTTGTGCAAATGAACAAAATGTAGTTTCTACGAAAAAATCTGAAAATGCTAGTACTGAAGTAAAGAAAGTATCCGCAAGTAGCAATGCTGAAATTCCTGAAGCAATAAAAAAGAAAACAAAAATTGCTTTAATTATGGAGTTTTCAATTGGAACTTTTTCTTCACAATATATCGATGGCGTGAAAAAACAAGTTGGGAAATTTGGTGGAGAAGTACAAGTATATAATGCAGATAATGATTTAGCAAAGATGGCCTCCAATTTAGATACAGCCGTCAATTCTAAGGTTGATGGAATTTTAATCGACCATGGGCGAAAAGAAACATTAGAAAAAGGTGTGAAAAAAGCGTTAGCTGCAGGCATTCCAGTTGTTTCTTTTGATAGTGATTTAAATATTCCTGGTGTTACAGTAATTGACCAAGATGATTACAGTTTAGCATGGAAAAGTTTAAAGAGTTTAGCAGAAGGATTAAACGGAAAAGGGAATATCGCAACAATTTGGGTAGGTGGTTTTACACCGATGGAGCGCAGAAAAGTTATCCTTGATGCATTTTATAAACGTTATCCGAATATAAGAGAGATTGCCAGATTCGGAAAAGCAAGTAGTAATACGATGCTTGATACACAAGCTCAGGTAGAAGCTTTATTAAAGAAATATCCTAAAGGTCAGCTTGATGCTATTTTTGCAACTTGGGATGAGTTTGCAAAAGGGGCTACAAAAGCAATTCAACAAGCTGGACGTAATGAAGTAAAAGTTTACGGAATTGATTTAAGTGATGAAGATCTTCAATTAATTCAAGAAAAAAATTCACCGTGGGTTACTTCAGCTGCAAGTGATCCAGGAGAAATTGGAGAAGTTCAATCTAGATTCCTATATCAAAAAATAGCAGGAGAAGAAACGCCAGATATTTATTCTTTAGAACCTAAATTAATAGAGAAAGAGGAGCTTCCAAATACTCCAATTAAAGTTAGTGATCTAAGAAAATATAGTAAAAACTGGATACCTTCACAAGCTGCAACTTCACCATGGATGGAGAAATTAGATAAGGGGAACTAAAGATGACTATAAAACTAGAATCTGTATTTTTTAGTTATGGAGAATCAGAGGTACTAAAAGATATTAATTTTTCAGTCAAATCTGGAAAAATAGACGGTCTGGCTGGTTTAAATGGTGCAGGTAAAAGTACGTTAATGAAGATTCTAGCTAATAGAATTCAGCCAACAAATGGTAAGTGTAAAGTAAGTGAAAATTCAACAATAGCATATGTCCCTCAAGAAGTTGATGAGGGACTTGTGCAAGGATTAACTGTAATTGAAAATTTAATAATTGCATTGAATAGAGAAATTAAGAAATTCTTCTTCTCAAAAAAGAAAAGTGTTGAATTTGTTCAAAATCGACTTTCAAAATGGAATTTGAATCTACCATATTATAAACAAGTAAGTGATTGTTCAATATATGAAAAACAATTTATTTTAATTGCAAAAGCACTGCTAAATGATGCATCTTATTTCCTGTTTGATGAGCCCACTTCTTCCCTAGGAAATACTGAAAAAGAGCAATTTTTCTCATTCTTACATAATTTAAAAAAAATGGGGAAAGGTATTGTCGTCATTTTACACTCAATTGAAGAACTTATAAAATTTACTGATGAATTAACGGTATTAAGAAGTGGAGAAATCGTGTATCAAGGTAGCTCATCGACATTATCTGTGGAAGAAATAATCGGACAAATGTCTTCTAGTAAATTTTCGTTTAAAAAAACAATAAAAGAGCGCAATGAACCAGCTTTTCAGTTTTGTAATATCCGATTAAGTGAAACGAAACCTTCTATTAATATAGAAATAAATAAAAATGAAGTAATTGCCATTTATGGTGCAAATGGAAATAAGAAAACGAGTTTAGCAAAAACAATATGGGGCGATCGAAAAAAATATGAACTAATAATAGGAAGAAACACATTTTTGATCAAGTCTCCTCAGCATGCATATAAACAAGGAATTGCATTTGTACCAGAGGATCGAAGAAAAGAAGGGTTATTTCTAAATCATTCGGTTAGAGAGAATATCTCATTCAACAAAAGAGGTTGGATAAACAAAAATCTCGAATTTGAGACTTCTCAATCCTTAATTAATACTTTAAGTATTTATCCAAAGGACACTGAAAAAGAAATTTTACATCTTAGTGGAGGAAATCAGCAAAAAGTAAGTATAGCAAAATGGATCTCACCGAATTTAAAGTGTCTTATATTAGATGAACCACTAAAGGGTGTTGATATTTATGCTAAACAACATATTTTCCAATACATTGAAGAATTTTGTGCTAACGGTGGTTGTGTTATTTATTTCACGAATGATATTGAAGAAGCTAATGTGATAGGAGACAAAATATATACAATTATACAAGGTGAGTTATTGGAGGGTATACAATGACGCAATGGGCACAAACACAAGGAAGAAGATTATTTTTGGATTTTGGAGCGGTATTCCTACTCCTAGTCGTTATTGCATTTTTTTCAATGACATCGAATTCCTTCTTATCTTATAGTAATATTACTGATATTTTAAGATCGATTTCAATCGTAACATTACTGGCGATTGGAGTTACGTTTAGTTTAATCATTGAAGGTTTAGATTTATCAGTTGGATCAACCGCGAGTTTAAGTACGGTTACAGCAGCTTATTGTTTAATTGTTTTTAGACAAGAGCTATTGATTACATTATTAATTCCTATTGTTTTTGGTTTATTAGTTGGATTATTAAACGGTCTGTTTATAACGAAAGGGAAATTACCGGACTTATTAGTTACTCTTGCTATGATGTTTGTTGTAAATGGTTTACATTTAACCTTAACAAAAGGTTCATCCATCTATGAAGGAATGACAATTAATAATAAAGCAACTACAGGTCATTTTATTCCTTCGTTTTTATATCTTGGGCAAGGGTCATTTTTTAATATCCCAGTTGCAGTCATAATCATGATAATTTGTATTTTGATTACACACTTATTTTTAGAAAAGACAACTTGGGGAAGAGTATTCTTCTTTATTGGAGGAAATAAAACTGCTGCACACTTATCAGCAATACCTGTAAACAAGTATCGAGTTTATGCGTATATTATTAGTGGGCTTTTTGCATCACTTGGTGGGATTTTACTTGCTAGTCGAGTTGGTACAGGGCAAGTTTCAGCAGGTACACCATTATTAATGGATAGTATTACAGCGGCATATATAGGAATCGCTATGTATGGTAAAGGGAAACCAAATATTATCGGAACATTTTTAGGTGCGTGTTTAATGGGGGTCCTTTTAAACGGATTCACAATGCTAAACGTACCATACTATGCGCAAGATATTATTAAAGGTATTTTATTATTAATTGCAATTTTGTTAGCCAAAAAAAATTAAGAATTAGCTTTCAGACTGACCGAATTCAAAAAAATGTCAAAACGCTGGATTAGTCTAATAATAATATTTGAATACAAACCCTTATAATCTCCAAACAAATGGAGATTATTTTTTTTAATAAAATAGTAGAATTTTACCTAATATTGCATAGAATAAAAAACAAATATTTTCATGTTAGATTTTCTAACATCGTATTGACAGATTATCTAACATGAAATAAAATACTTATAGATGAACGAAAGGAGCATTGCTATGAATGATCAAGTAAGACGCTCAACGCCACTTTTCCCAATCGGAATAGTCATTTCGTTAACTGAATTATCTGCAAGACAAATTCGATATTATGAAGAGCATGGATTAATTCGTCCAGCTCGTACTGAAGGTAATCGTAGATTATTTTCTTTCAATGATGTCGATCGATTATTAGAGATAAAAACTTTTATAGAACAAGGCTTGAATTTAGCAGGAATTAAAGAAGTACTCAATTTAAAATCGTCAGAAAAATCCAAAGAAACAGTGGTTCAACAAGTCATTGTTGAAAAATCAATATCAGATGAACAGCTTCGAAAAATGCTTCGTCAAGAGTTATATCAAAATGGTAAATTAGGTAGAACTTCTTTACGTCAAGGAGATATGTCTCGATTCTTTCATTAAATTATTGATTAAATCCGGATTATTCTAGCTTTTATATTTATATGGGGGGAAATATAAATGAAAAAGGAAACGATTTTAAATAGTGTTGAAGAAAACAGTCTTGAATTTGTACAGTTATTTTTTACAGATGTAGAAGGGGTATTCAAACATTTAGAACTACCAATCACACAAATTGAAAAAATACTTAATAATGAAACTATGTTTGATGGCTCTAGTATTAACGGATTCACAAAAATTGAAGCAAGTGATATGATGCTTTTCCCAGATTTGAATACTTGGAAAGTCGACACTAACGAAAAAGTTGGACTCTTCATTTGCGATGTTTATTACCCGAATGGTACACCTTTTGAAGGTGATCCAAGAAATGTGCTTAAACGAGCAATTGAAAAAGCGACTGACAAGGGGTTTACTTCTTTTAATGTAGGACCTGAACCTGAATTCTTCCTATTTAATAAAGAAGGAAACCAGTTAGTACCAAATGACAATGGTGGATATTTTGATGTAGCCCCCCTAGATAAAACAGTTACAATACGACGTGAAATTACGAAAGCACTCCAGGCTTTAGGGTTAGAAGTTGAGGCTTTGCATCACGAAGTTGCAATTGGTCAACATGAGATTGATTGGAAATACGCACCAGGATTACAAACAGCTGATAATATTCAATTATTTAAATATACAGTTAAGACAATTGCTGAAAAAAATGGTTTAGTTGCTACATTCATGCCAAAACCAATTTTTGGAGAAAATGGCTCAGGTATGCATTGTCATATGAGTCTAGGAAATGATAATGGTAATGCCTTTTATGATCAGCATGATTCAATTGGATTATCTGAAACAGCACGACAATTTATTGCAGGTGTTTTAACACATGCTCGTGCAAATGCTTCAGTTACAAATCCAACAGTTAATTCTTATAAACGTTTAGTTCCAGGCTATGAAGCACCAGTTTACGTAGCTTGGTCACAAAGTAATCGTACATGTACAATTCGTATACCGGCTGCAAGAGGTGCGGGTACTAGAATCGAAGTACGAAATCCAGACCCATCTGCAAATCCTTATCTAGCTTTAGCTGTTTTATTATCTGCAGGCTTGGATGGTATTGAAAGAAAATTAACACCTCCAGTCGAACGAAGTGAAAACCTGTATTTGATGGATGACGTAACTAGAAAAGCAGAAGGCATTGAAACATTGCCTGGAAGCTTGCTAGAAGCAGTTACAGAACTTGAAAACAGTGAATTCCTGCAGCAAGTTTTAGGGAAACACGTATTTTATTCATTCCTTCAAAACAAAAAAGAAGAATGGGATGCATATCGATTACGTGTATCAGAATGGGAAAAAGAAACATATTTAAACTGCTAATCACTAAACTTAAAATAAAAAAAATAGAAAAGTGGAAGTAGGTCTCTCTACTTTTCTATTTTAAAGTGTGTTAGACTAATTTTGTTTGTTGCATACGAAAGGGGAACTTTTATAATGGCTAAGTTTACAAAAGAAGATATTTTCCGTATTTCAAAAGAACAAAACGTAAAGTACATACGTCTACAATTTACGGATTTACTAGGGATTATTAAAAACGTTGAAATTCCAGTAAGTCAGCTTGAAAAAGCTTTAGACAATAAAATGATGTTTGACGGTTCTTCAATTGAAGGATTCGTTCGTATCGAAGAATCAGATATGTATTTATTCCCTGATTTAGACACTTGGGTAGTATTCCCATGGACTGCTGAAAAAGGAAAAGTAGCTCGTTTAATCTGTGATATTTACAATGCAGATGGCACTCCATTTGAAGGAGATCCTCGTAATAACTTAAAACGTATGTTAAAAGAAATGGAAGCTCTAGGCTTCACAGATTTCAACTTAGGGCCTGAGCCAGAATTCTTCTTATTTAAATTAGATGAAAAAGGCGAACCAACTCTTGAGTTAAATGATAAAGGTGGTTACTTCGACTTAGCACCAACTGACTTAGGTGAAAACTGCCGTCGTGATATCGTTCTTGAACTTGAAGAAATGGGCTTTGAAATCGAAGCATCTCACCACGAAGTAGCTCCAGGACAACATGAAATTGATTTCAAATATGCTGGTGCAATCAAAGCTTGTGATGACATTCAAACATTTAAATTAGTTGTAAAAACAATCGCTCGTAAACACGGTTTACACGCTACATTCATGCCAAAACCACTATTTGGTGTAAACGGTTCAGGTATGCACTGTAACTTATCATTATTTACAAATGGTAAAAACGCATTCTACGATGAGACTGGTGAATTAGGTTTAAGTGAAACTGCACGTCACTTCATCGCAGGGATCTTAAAGCATGCTCCAAACTTTACAGCTGTAACTAACCCAACTGTAAACTCATACAAACGTTTAGTACCTGGTTATGAAGCACCATGTTACGTAGCTTGGTCTGCAAGAAACCGTAGTCCACTAATTCGTATTCCAGCATCTCGTGGCTTAAGCACACGTGTAGAAGTACGTTCAGTTGACCCAGCTGCAAACCCATACTTAGCATTATCAGTATTATTAGCAGCAGGTTTAGACGGAATCAAAAATAAATTAGAAGCTCCAGCTCCAGTAGACCGTAACATCTACGTTATGTCTAAAGAAGAGCGCGAAGAAGTTGGAATCATCGATTTACCAGCAACTTTAGCAGCTGCACTTGAATTATTAAAAACTGACGAAGTAATCGTTGGTGCTCTAGGATCGCACTTATTCGAACACTTTGTAGAAGCAAAAGAAATCGAATGGGATATCTTCCGTACTCAAGTTCACCCTTGGGAAAGAGATCAATACATGTCAGTATATTAATCAAATCAACCCTTGACGCTATTGGCGTTGAGGGTTTTTTTATTTATGGTCAGGTAGTTGGTTTTATATTAATTAATTATATTACTCATGATTTCGACCACAGAAGAATATATACAAAATCAACTACGAGATGATGATATGGGAGAACAGTTAGGCATGATGAGATAAGTAAATCCATGCCGATGTTGAGATACAGAAAAAGAAAAGCAAGTAAGTAGAAGGCCTTTGAGGTCTGGCTAGTAAAAGTAATGCTTAAGGCGAACTGTTCGGTAGCAGTTTAGGGTTTGCTCAGTATCAAAGGTTTACAACCGCAGAGCAAACCATCTGTTTTCACGGGAGGTTATGTTTGAATAGGTTGAACGATAAATTGAATGTTCACATTTATTTCTAAAATAATTAACTCTTAAGTATATATAAATCTGATAAACTATTAGAAAATAGAATGAATACGTTGTATTTGGAAGATATAACAAAGTGCAAACTGATACACAAAAAATATAGGTGAACACTATAAGACATGGAATTTGGAATCATTTAGGGATCCTAAGAGATATGTAACGCAAATAATAGATCAAACTAAAATTAGAATATGATATTTTGACCTGTACGAATAAGTGATGTAATTTAACTAAATTTTAGATGTGATGATGGGTATAATAATCACTGAAGTCTATCGATCGTTAAAAATCTTATTAGAATCTCTAGGGAAGTAGCTACAAACGTTGTTCAAGTAAATCTAAATTTGGATGTACTTTGAAAGGACTATTTTAGCAACTTATTTATAAAAATTCGAAATAAGAAAGTAATAGGAAGAAGTGAATAATTTGATTCTAGTCACAGGTGCAAAAGGTACTGTAGGTAAAGAAGTTGTAAGAGAACTACTTAAGCTAAATGCTAATTTTAAAATATCCACAAGTAAAAAAAATACTAGTAATGTTTATTTAAACTTTGAAGATTCCAAATCAATTAGACCTGCATTTGAAGGAATTACTAAACTTTTTTTAATACGTCCTCCACATCTTGGGGATAAGAAATATTTTGAACCAGTTATAGAAATTGCAAAAGAAGTAGGGATTGAACAGATAGTATTCTTGTCTTTATTAGGTGCTGATAAAAATAAGGTGGTTCCGCATGCCAAGATAGAGGAATTAATTCTCAACTCAGGGATCCCCTATACATTTTTAAGACCGAGTTTTTTTATGCAGAATTTATTAAATCAACATGTTGAAGAACTGGTAAAGGAAAATATTATTTTTGTACCAGCGGGTAAAGGGAAAACGAGTTTTATCGATACAAGAGATATCGGTGTAGTAGCCGCAAAAGCACTAACCGAAAAAGGGCATGGATTCAAATCTTATTCGTTAACTGGAAATGAAGCTATTAATTATTACGAAGTGGCTGAGATTTTATCAAAGTACCTACAAAAAGACATTATCTATACAAATCCAAGTATTTTAACCTTTTGGAGAAAAATGAGAAAAAAAGGGCTAGCTCGCGATTTTATTATAGTTATGATAGGTATATATACAACTGCAAAATTAGGACTTGCAAAAAAAATAACTACAGATTTAGAGGATTTATTAGGGAGGGAACCAATTAAGTTTGAACAATTTGTTATTGATTATTTAGATTGGCTTAAATGATTGAAATGTGTTCAAGCTAGTTTATGAATATTTATTATTAATTTGGTAATATCAAAGTATTTATTGTACCGATTCTATTTATAATTAATACCACGCAGGCTTGCCGAGGAGGCTCAGGTCTCGCCCCGTGGAAAGCGAGTATCCTGTAGTGGAAATCAACATCACTCTACTCCTTTTACGAAAAATTTAATTTACAATGTTGTTTTTCAACAGCGTGAGAGCTTATTCTTATAACGGAAGAATAAGCTCTTTTTGTTCGTAACAAAACAACTTAACTGAAGTATTCGTTATGGAAAAAGAAATGAATAAATTCTAACGGCAAGGTAAGGGATATAAAGTTACTGATAAAGCATTGGAGAAAATAAGAGATCAAATTGTGGATAGTCAGTAAATGGAGGATTTCCATATGGATATTTATTTTTAATAAAGAAAATAATAAAATGATCATTCCTCAGAAGGTTTGTTTTGTATGACAACGAATACACAGACGGCTTTCTTGTACTAAATTGAAAAATATAACCATAATACGATTAAATCTATTAAAAGAGTTAAATAAATCTTTATTTTCGCAGACAATACTTAGCCTAAGGAGAATTTAATGAACGCTATATATAGAATTAAGTATTCAAATTGGAGATATATAAGATTATTTCTGCAATTGATTGTAAGTATTATTCCAATTATTATCTTAGTAAATTCTTTAGAAACTTTACTTTACGAATTTAGAATGGTTGGCATTTTTTTATCATTTGTCATTGTAACATTTGCGGTAACAGCATTTTTCAACAAGAGTGAGGAATTTCTAAAGTTAACTCGAATTCTAGTTTTTTATAACTTTGCGGTAGTTATTTTAATTTATTACATATCTAATATTATGGTTATAACTGATTACTATGGCTTTGAAGGACTATTTAGAAAAAATATAAAAATTGCTAAGTGGATTTATTTTTTAATCTGTTTTTTCCACCCAATTGCTTTGCCAATCCCAGAAGCAGTCACTGTCTTAGCTGCAAGTACAGTGTTTGGTTCTTTTTATGGTTTTATTATTGATTTTGTGGGTATAGTTTTAGGAAATATTACTATGTTTTTTTTAGCAAGATATGGAGGATTAAAGGTAGTTAATCGATTTATAAAAACAAAGCATCTTACAAAATATAATGAAATTGTTAAAAAAAATGAAACGTTATTTATCACATTATTATTGATTGTGCCTATTTTGCCAGATGAAATTGTCAGTGTTGGGGCAGGAATTACCAATGTCTCCATAAAAAAATATATATTAATTGTATGTATATCAAAATTAATAACATCTTCACTACTTGCTTACTCAATAAAATTAACTAAGATATTTTCTTTATCTTCAAACCAAATAATAATATCAATCTCAATCATAGTTCTAGTGTTCTTTTTTCTTACAAAAGTTTTAAAAAAAAGAAAGCTTAATTAGATTTTAACTAAAAAAGGAGCCTAAAGCTCCTTATAATTTTTTACTTTATTAAATTAAGTGAGGTTCTTGTATATAAAAAAATACAGTCAAATTACAATAAAGGTGATAATAAGCGAGTTAGTGACTCAATTAACTTTTTAAATAAACTACGTTCTATAAATTCCGTAACATCTAACTGAGTAGAAACAGAAAAATCATTTAAAAAAGATTGTTTAACTTGAGCAACCGCATCTGATTCATATAAAAATGATGTTAATTCATAGTTTAAATGCAAACTTCTTACATCTAAGTTAGCAGTACCAACTGAAGCAATTTCATTATCAATCAATATAACCTTTGAGTGAAGGAAATTCTTTTTATAAGTATAAATTTTAACGCCACTTTCTAATAGAGGAGCGAAATATGACTTAGATGCTGAATCACTCAATATACTATCACTTTTTCCAGGATAAATGATCCTTACGTCTAATCCAGACATTGCTTTAATTTTTAAAATCGTGAAAATCTCTTGATCTGGAACGAAATAAGGAGTGGCAATCCAGATACTGTTTTCAGCGATTGTAAGCAAGGTATGAAAAGCATTCCTCATGGTTGGTTCCTTCGTGTCAGGTCCACTTCCAAAAATCTGAATTGCGCCATTTACCTTATTTTTTTCATCTTGAAGATTTTGACCAATACTTTTTTCATGAGAACTTAATCTTTTAACTTGAATTTTTTCAATTGAATTATTAGATGTAGAATAATGCCAGTCCTGCAAAAACAAGTTTTGAAGCTCTTCAACGGCACTTCCTTCTATATATAAATGTGTATCTCTCCAAAAACCAATTTTTGATCTACCTAGATATTCATCACCTACATTTAGACCTCCAGTGAATCCTTTAATTCCATCTACCACTACAATTTTCCTGTGGTTTCGATAATTTATTGTACCGATTGACCATGTAGTAATAGGGTCAAAAATAGATACTTTAACTCCGGCAGAACTTAAATTTTTTAGTAATTTCTTCTTTAAGCTTTTACTTCCTAAACCATCAACTAATAAGCGAACTACAACACCTTCATTCACTTTTATTCTTAAAATGTCAAGTAACTCGCTACCGATTGTATCTGCTCGAAAGATGTAGTACTGAATATAAATATAGTTTTTTGCATTCATAAGGGCTTCTTTAAGTTTTGAAAACATTTCGTCACCATTTATTAATAATGAAGCACTTGAATTTTGATTAATGGGTACCCCTGTAAACTTTTCGATGATGGTACTTAATTTTTGAGATTTTTTTGAGAGAGTATTGCATTTATTATCATTCTTTTCACTCAATATTTGAGGTGTTTTATACATTGAATGATTGATTAATTTTTTTCGCCTTCTCTTTAACCTTCCAAATAGGACGTATAATATAACGCCGAAAGTAGGTGCTAGGGAGAGTAATAATAACCAGGAAATAGTGCTTTGAGGATTGCGGTTTTCTAAAAATAATATACATGAAATTCCAATTACACTTATGATGATAACCCAATGCATTGTTTCATATAGTCCTTGTGTTTGACTCATTAGAAGTTCCCATAAAATCAGTAAGGCTAAAGCAACTAAGGTCTTAGGGATATTTGTGCTAATAATAAAACACCTACAATCTACTTATAACTTAAAAGTACCTCTATTAATTTTTCCATTCTTAAATTTGATATACATAATCAAAACAAGCGAAAATATTTTTAAAAATTCTTTATGATTTCTTAAGAATTATTCATTAAAAAGTATTGGAAAAGTTAATAAGTTTAGACGAAAATAGGAATGCTTAATTATAAACCATGAAATGAGGATAGAAAGTGAAATATCGTGTAATCACTTTATTGGCCAGTTGGAGTATTCTTTTAGTTTGTCTATATGAATTAGGAATCATACCATTTTCTAAGAATGAATTAATTCAATTTATAACAGATAGACAAGACTATGCTCTTTTAATATACTTTGTTATTTTTTCTTTAAGATTTGTATTAATGATACCAAGTTCTTTATTTTTATTGACTGGAATTTTTCTTTTTAATCCGTGGATTGTCTTATTATTTTCACTAGGATCTATGTTCATCACAGAAAGTATCATTTTCATCATTGGTAAAAAAATAAATAAGTCAATATGGTATGAAAACTTCTTAAACAAACATCCAAAAATAGGACAAAGAATAAAGAAAAACCAATATTGGATGCTTTTTATTTTAGGTGCAGTTCCTACATGCCCTACTGATGCTGCTTGTTTAATTTCATCTGCATCTGGAATGAGGTATAGACCATACATCATGATTGTCTTGCTAAGTAACACTGTTTATGCTCTATGGTATGTATTGTTGGGAACATATGTCCATTTATAATCATTAAGTTTGAATTTAACCGTCTTTAAAATTCTTAAGAAATTTAGTGACTTTTTCTTCAGAAATTTATTTTAATATGATTTCATCATAAAAAGTTAATTATTTGGAGGGTAAGTTTATGAAAAAATTATTATTTCTATGTCAATATATATTACGACCAAGAACTGTTGGAGCATTAATGCCAAGTTCATCGTTTTTGGCTGAAAAAATGTTAGATGATATTAATTTTAAGACAGCCAATACGATCATTGAATACGGTCCAGGTACAGGAGTTTTTACTGAAAAATTACTTGAGCTAAAATTGCCAACCACAAAAATTATTTTAGTAGAAAAAAATGATAAGTTTTATAATGATTTAATTAAAAAGTTTGGAGATAATCATAGTGTAACGATTATTAATGATAGTGCGGAAAGTATTATAAAGTATTTAGAAGAGTTTGGAATAGACAATGTCGATTATGTCATCTCTGGTCTGCCATTTACTAGTTTACCTTTGAATGTATCAAAAACTATTTTATTAAACACTAAAAAAATACTCGCAGATCAAGGGAAATTTGTTACATTCCAATATACTCAAAGAAAAATGAAATTTATTAATACCTACTTTAAAAATATAGCTATAAAAAGAGAATATAGAAATTTGCCACCGGCATATGTATTAAGTTGCAATAATTAAAATGCATTTATTTGAAAGGTGTAGTAAAACTTGATAAGTAAAATATTAGTTGTAGATGATGATGAAAAAATAAAAAAATTAATTTCAATATATCTTGAAAATGAAGGGTTTTCTACTACTTTAGCAAACGATGCAGAGGAAGCTCTTGAACTTTTAAAAGATGAAGAATTTGATTTGATTATATTAGATATTATGCTCCCGAAAATCGATGGAATAGAAGCTTGCATAAAGATACGAGAGGAAAGGACATTACCGATCATTATGCTTTCGGCAAAATCTGAAGATCTAGACAAAATACAAGGATTAAGCTCGGGTGCAGATGATTATCTAACAAAACCATTTAATCCACTTGAGTTGATCGCTAGAGTAAAATCTCAGCTTAGAAGATATAAAAAATATAATAATATACAAAAGAATGATGAAGTAGTATTAGTTTTTGGTGACTTGCAAGTAAATACAGAGACAAGGCAAGTTTGGATACGAAAGAACGAAAAGCGATTAACACCAAAAGAGTTTGATATATTAGAATTACTAGTTCGAAATAAAGGCATCGTACTAAGTGTTAGTAAGATTTATGAAGCAATATGGAAAGAAGACTTTCTAAAATCTGATAATACTGTAATGGTTCATATAACAAATATTAGAGAAAAAATTGAAGATGATCCTAAGCATCCAATCTATATTAAAACAGTTTGGGGAATTGGATACAAAGTATGAAGAATTTAATTCATATCTGGCAAAGAATTAGTATTAAGTTATTAGTAGCAATCACAATTAGTTTCGGTGTTTCTTTAATTGTAACAATTCTTATCTCTCAAATTTTTATAGGGCCTTATATTGTTTCTCATCAGAATATGCTAAATTCATTACAGTATAATCTCGTTATTATTCCAACTTTTATCATTATCATATTAAGTTTCATTATTAGTTTTCTATTACTAATTAGAAAAAAGATTCTTTATTTAAAAGAAATTTCAAGTACTGTTCAAATAATTTCACAAGGTAAACTTGGAGCTGTGATTGAGTTAAAAGGGCGAGACGAATTGACTCAGTTGAGTATGAATATTAATACAATGTCCAAGGAGTTAGAGCGGAAATTTAAAAATGAACGTCATATTGAAAATGTCAAAAATGATTTGATAACAAGTGTTTCACATGACCTAAGAACGCCACTAACCTCAATATTAGGATATAGTAATTTGTTGAGGAATAGAGAATACAAAAATGAAAATGAATTATACGAATACTTGAATACAATCTATACAAAATCGCATGATTTAAAGAATTTAATCAATGAACTTTTTGAATTTACGAGGTTATCTAGTCCAGATATTATTCTATCAAAACAAAAGGTTGATTTAAGTCAGTTGATTGAACAAATAATAGGTGAGAATATACCTATTTTTCAAAAAGTAGGGTTAAAAATCAAAAAGGAGTCGATTGCAGAAGATATTGAAATTAATATTGATGTTGAAAGAATGGTTAGAGTTTTTGATAACCTATTTATGAATGCAATGAAATATAGTGTTAAACCATCAACTATAAAAGTAAGTCTAACCCAAAGATCTAATGAAGTATTACTTTCGATATCGAATCACGGAATAAATTTAAACCCAAAAAGTCTTGAACGGTTTTTTGAAAAATTTTATCGTGAAGATTCCTCAAGAAAAAGTGAAGGTAGTGCTGGATTAGGACTTGCTATATCTAAACGAATTGTTGAACTTCATAAAGGAAGTATCTGGGTCGAACTAAAAGATGATTGGATCACTTTTTTTGTGAAGTTAAATAAAAAAGAGTTATAACTTTTAATAAGATTGTTCTAGGTTGATCTAATTACGTTTCTACATAGTAAAGGGTGTTTTTAATAAAAAACGACTCATTGCTTTCATGCAAATTACTAATTTAAATTAACGCATCCATTTTTATCCCGGATCTAAAAAATTATAGATTAACCTATTTAAAGCTAAATATACGAAATTAAAAAAAGAAGATTTACGTAGCGTAAATCTTCTTTTTGTTACTTTAAAGTTAGTAACTTACATTAAGTACAACATTACTAACAGTATATTTACTATTGCTAAAGTATCCTTTTGTGTTTGCGTCTTTTATAAACTTTAAAGTAAATTTAGGACCTGATTCATAACTATCACCATATAAATAAGAAACATTTGTATCTACCAATCTTGTAATTGTTGTAGTAGTTTCATATGCTGAAAATATATCCGTAGAATCTCGAATCGTTGAATAGTATGGTGTTGTAATTAATGATTTAGATGATGTAATTGATTTCGTGCTCGTATTATATGTATCGCCGGTTGTTAAATAACTTACTTTTACGTTATTTGCAGTAAAAGATGCTGCAGTTCCGTAAGTTGCATTTGTTGAGTCTACTATGAAAACGCCATGTTCACCATACACTTTTCCTGTAGAACCGTTCAAATATAGTGCTGTGTTTTCGTCAATTCCATAGCCTACTTTTTGACCTAAGTCTCTTTCAGCTAAAAGAATACGACCTATGCGACCTCTTGCATCGAAATGAGTATCAATTGCAGCGTTTACAAAACCAAAACCTGTTGTATAGCCACCGTTATCCGGATATAGAGAATCAGCTAGAGAGATGTCACTGATTTTTTTAGCTAATAAACCGTTGTATTTTAAATAGCCATAACTAACACCTTCACCGTAAGTTTTCGGACTTTGGACAGCAGTTCCAGCACTTGTACCAGAAATAATAGCTCCAGCTGCTGCTCTTTGTTGGATTGCTGCAAAAAGTGGGGTAGGCGTACCATCGTCTTTTAGTAAACTTCTTACGTGACGGGACTGATCTCCACCGTTAAAGAAGATAACGTCAGCTGAGTTAATTAAATCAATATTACTTTGCTTGTAAGCTTCTGTTGTATAGTTATCAACTGCCACAGGAATGAATACTGGTGTAAAACCATAACTAGCAAACAAATTTTTATATGATAAGTGACCTGTTATATCATTTGTGTATGCGTCTAATGCAGTTGCGTAGTCAGCAGCTGCACTGCAAACAATTGCAACTACTGGATTCGTTTTGCCAGTTGCAGCTTTTAGTGCATTGTAAATTTCGGCATTACTATCATCAATTGCACCACCCATTAAAAAGATTTTAGGTGCAGCAGCAGCTTCAACACTTTTTTCAGTTCGTAAGAAAGAAGTTCCAAAAACTAACGAAAATACTAAAACGAATGACAATGCGATTGAAATCTTAAACTTGTTCATTTTCATCATTAATACCTCCTGAGATTTGTTATTCAAAAGTGCCTTTTACAATCGGAATACCTTCTTCAACCATTTTTTTCCCAAGTGCAATTACTGTTTCAATTTCTAAAGAATCTTGATTTAACATGACAATATCAGCATCGTTGCCAGGTTTTAAGATACCTTTGTGTGGTAATTTTAGCACTTGTGCAGGGTTTGAAGTAATTACTTGTAATGCTACTTCTAATGGAATTCCTTCATCGATTACTCCATCTCTTACTTCTTGATATAAGGATGAAATTTTTCCTATTTGAAGTCCTAAATAGTCTCCATTCGTATCAAAAAATGGAAGACTTGCTTGACCATCAGATGAAAAAGTTATGTTTTCAATCTGAACTCCTTCTTCAAGCATAACTCGTAGTCCTTTGCTACACTTTACTTCGCCTTCTTCTAAAAACTGAGGGATTGTGCTTGTTGTGAAATCTACAAATCCACCTTTAAGTGCATAATCAATACCTGCTTTAAACAATTCTTCATTCCGATTAATATGAGTCGGGTGGAACTGACGAATTGGAATATTCGTCAGTTCCACTAGTTGATGTAGAAGTGAAAGTTTATCTTTGCCATCACCGACATGAATTTCTAAAATGCCAGCCTTTCCAGATAAAATTCCTCCATTACGTGCAGCAGATGCGATCTTTGCAAGTTCTTCAATAGTTGGTTCTGAGGAACGATGGTCTGCAATAGCAATTTCACCAACTCCAATAATCTTATCAATTAGAATAATATCACTTTGAATTGATTCTGTTAGAGTCTTTACAGGGACTTGATAAGAACCAGTGTGAATATAACAAGTAATCCCTTCTTCTTCTAAACCACGTGCTTTTGCAAGCAAATTCTCCATTGTTCTTGTTGTACCGTCTGTACCTAATACACCAACAACTGTCGTAACGCCAGCTGTGGTAACATTAGTAAGCATTAGTTCTGGAGTACGTGTTTTATATCCGCCTTCACCACCACCTCCAATGATATGTACATGTGAATCAATAAAACCTGGTACAACTAAAGAGTTGGAGGCATCTATGACATCACAAGAAGGAAAGTCAGGTGAAATAGTGATCTGATCTGCTATCATTTCAATTTTTCCTCCTGCTAAAAGAATATCCTTTCTGCCAATAGAATGTGGTGTGTATACTTGACCGTTTTTGATTAAGGTTAACAACTTTTTTCTCCTCCTAATTCCTTTGTTAATTCATTAAAAAGGACCGTAGTTCATTAAGTGTGCGATTACAACTGCAACTAAACCGATTACATATTGTACTAATATTAATGGGAAAATCCATTTTGCCCATTTCGTCCAAGGGATACCCGCAATAGCCAAACCTGCCATTAAAGTTCCTGCTGTTGGGAAAATAATATTACCAATACCATCAGCAAAAGAAAATGATAGTACAGCAGTTTGTCGTGTAATTCCAATTAGATCAGCAAGTGGGGCCATTATTGGCATTGTTAACGCGGCATGACCGCTACCTGAAGCTAAAATAAAGTGAATAGCTGCTTGGAAATTATACATCCCAATTACACTTAATGAAGCAGGGATGTGTTTAATGACTTCAGATACTCCATGAAGCATTGGATCAACGATATGTCCTTGATTTAAAACAACTAGAATTGCACGGGAAACACCTATAATAAGAGCACCATTAATTAAAGAAGCAGATCCACCAGTAAATGATTTAACAACGTCATCGATTGATAATTTTCCAATTATTCCAATTGCAATCGTTAAGATAATAAATAAAGAAGCAATTTCAGTAATATACCATTGATATTTAATAACGCCAAAAGCTAAAATAATATAGTTTACAAGAAAAGCAGTTAAAATCCATTTATGTCTAGAAGATAATTTAGCTTTAGAAGTTAATAGATCGTTCGTTTGTTCGACAGAATACTTTCCATAGAATCCTATGCTTGGATTTTTCTTAACTTTCATTGCGTAACGATAAATAAAAATAACAGATACTAAGTAAACGATTACAAAAAGTACAAGTCTAAAGCCCATACCAGAAAATGTAGGAAGTTCTGCGATTCCTTGAGCTATACCAACTGTAAACGGATTCATAATTGCTGTTGTAAAACCTGCTGACGCTCCAACTAATACGATTGCAGTTCCAGTCATAGTGTCAAATCCTAAAGCAAGTGCTAGTGGAACTAGAAGTGGAATATAAGCTAATGTTTCTTCAGCCATTCCCATTAAAGAACCTCCAACTGCAAAGAACAGCATCATAATAGGAATTAATAACTTTTCTCTAGTAGCAAGTTGTCTAGCCATTGTTGAGATTAACACTTCAATTGTGCCAGTTGCACTTAATACACCAAAAAATCCTCCAATAATTAAAACGAAGAAAATGATATTACCTGCTTCTACCATACCCGAATGAATGGCTTTTACCATATCGAAGAGCCCAACTGGTGTAGCAGCAATTGATTTAAATGAATTCGGATCGACTGATGAATGTCCGTTAACATCGATTTGGGCATATTCCCCAGTAGGTAATACGTAAGTAAGAGCTGTCGCGATTAATAAAATGACTAAAAGTAATGCAAAAACATTAATTTTACGCTCTTTCTTAATTTTTGTCTCAGGTGTCATTTTATTTGCGTGAATTTGTGACATAGGTCCATCTCCTTTTAATGATTGAGTAGCTAATAAATTATAATAGAAATTGATAAATAAAACGCTTCCATATATTCCCTCCCAAAATTTGAATTCTCAAAATCTATTAAAATGGCTATAACATTCTATAAGCAAGTAGCGTGCCAACTTCAAATGTCTTATTTTTAAGAAAATTTGATAGATTCTTAAGATTAATTGGTTCTTTTTGGTTTGTTTGGTGCTATAATAAAACCAATTTTATCTAATATGGGGAGAAATTAAAGATGAAAAATTCACTAACCTTGATAACAGGCAGTTCAAAAACAAGAAAAGCTTTGTCTAATCAACTAACGCAATTACTAGAAGAGTACATAACGATTAACTCATATGCAATTGACGAGGGAGAACATAAAGCATTTAAGGATGAACTTATCCTTTTTTCATCTGAGGCAGTAAAAGCTGAAACTGAAAAATTTGCGCAATTAAATGCTAAACAAATCATAGTTGGGAAAAGAACACTTAATCATGAAAATGTAGACAAATTATTGAGAATTGAGGAAGGGACAAAAGTTCTTGTAGTTAATGATGATTTTCATTCAACAGTCGAACTTATTCAATCCTTGTACCAATTGGGGATTAATCATTTGGAGTATTTTCCATTTAAAAGTGATCAACTATATTATCCAGATATTAATCTTTCGGTTTCACCGGGTGAAACTCATTTAAGTCCGTCATATATAAAACATGTATTGGATATCGGCGTAAGACTTTTTGATATCTCTACAATTTTACACATCGTAGAATATTTTCATTTTAACGATAATATAGCAACATTAATTTCAGAAAAGTATTTACGCAATATTATTGAATTACATAGAGAACTTTTAAATGCGGAGCAAAGTGTAAAGAAAGTAAATAGACATATCCAAAGTGTTGTAAATACGGTTGATGATGGAATATTAGCGATTGATGGATATAAAAGAATAACGGTGCTAAATGATTGGATTATTAAGTTGTTTAAATTAACTAAAAATAACTATGAAGGTAAGGATATAGACGAGATTATTAAGGAACAAAACATAAGAGACTTTATTTTAAATGGTACAGATGAATCTAAATTCTTTTCAATAGACAATATTGATATCGTTATCTACCGGACGTATAGTCTTGAAGATGACAGGATCGTTGCTACTTTTAAGAGTGTAAATCAAGCATTTGAAATAGAAAAAACAGCACAGAGAGAGTTTAGAAAGCAAGGGTTTTATGCAAGGTATGACTTTGCGGATATTATTGGTGAAGATGACACAATTTTAGAATGTAAACGGATCGCAACAAAACTTGCTAAAGCAGAGCATCCTATTTTAATTCAAGGTGAAACAGGTACAGGTAAAGAGCTTTTTGCACACGCAATTCATAAACAATCAAACAGAAAAAACGGCCCTTTTTTAGCCATAAATTGTAGTGCTTTTACTGAGAGTTTACTAGAAAGTGAACTATTTGGTTATGAAGATGGTACGTTTACTGGGGCGAAAAAAGGTGGGAAACAAGGTCTTTTTGAAATTGCTGATGGAGGAACGATATTCTTAGATGAAATAGGTGACATCAGCTTAAATGTTCAATCGCATTTACTTCGTGTTCTCCAAGAACAAGAAATTCGTAGAATAGGCGGTAGAAAAATCATTCCTATTAATGTTCGCATCATTGCTGCAACTAACAAAGATATCCATCATAAAATCTCATACGGCTCATTCCGTTCCGATTTGTATTACAGATTACATGTCTTAAATCTCATCATTCCACCTTTACGCTTAAGAAGAACAGATATACCGCTCCTTGTTCAACACTTTATCTCTAAAAGTGGAAAAGGGGTTTCGATTGAGGAAGAAGCTTTAAATGAACTAATGGGTTTTAGCTGGTTAGGTAATATTCGGGAATTGAAATCAGTTATTGATTATATGCTTACAGTTTGTGAGGGAAATACGATTTCTCAAAAAGACTTTCCTCATTATAACTATTCAGAGAACAGTGAACACCCAAAAAGAGATTCAAATCAATTTGAACTTCCTACAAGTGTTCTTGAAATTGAAGAATCTATTACAATTCTTGAAACGATAAAGAACTGTAATGATTTAGGTAAAGCAGCAAGTAGAGACCTAATATCCAGCTCGAGTGAAGAAAAAGGAAGATACTTATCTCCACAGCAAATAAGACTTCGATTAGAAATTATGGGGAATAAGGGCTTGATAACAAAAGGAAGAGGAAGAGCAGGTACGAAGATTACTACTACTGGAATTGACTACTTGCATTTTCTAAAAGCTAACCTAAAAAATAAATTTCTTTAAGTTTCTAAATAGTTACAATTTGGTTAGAATTGGTTGTAATTATTCACCCAAAAATAGTTTTTAAATTGAATAAATAGTATTGAAACCTTGTCTAGTCAATCTACTTATTTTTGGTATAAAACTTGCTTATATTCATAAGTAAGCTAAAAAATAAGTAAAGGGGTTAAGAAATGAGAAAAAAGTTTATTGCATTTTTGGTTAGTTTTATTTTAACGTTTTCAGTTGCAGGGATATCGTATGTAGGAGCTCAAAGCTCAAAAGAAGATATTCAAGGAAACCTTGTCATTGTAGGTGGTGGATTAGGTTCTTCGAATAAAGGAGTATATGAAAAATTTATTGAATTAGCCGGATCTAAAAAGGCGAAAATTGGCATTATTCCTGCTGCTAGCGGTAAATTAAAATCTTCTTTAGATTTTAAACAGGATCTAATAAATTATGGTGTAAGTCCAGAATCAGTAGAGATTTTACCTTTATCAAATCATGATTTTTCTGATACAGATGAAAATGAGTCAAATTGGAAGGATAATGCGAATAAATCAGAAATTGCAAAGCAAATAAGTGGGCTGACAGCTATTTGGTTCGTAGGTGGAGACCAACAACGTATAGTTGATACACTACGATCAGAAGGTAAAGATTCAGTCGTCTTACAAGAAATCTGGAATATCTATCGAAATGGTGCAGTTATTGGTGGGACAAGCGCTGGAGCTGCAATAATGAGCAACACGATGATTACAGGTGGAGATAGCCTTGGTGCATTAAAGGGATACTATGAAAAAAATCAAAACCAAGGAGAAGGTAAAGAGTATGAATCGCTATCAGTTGAAAAAGGACTAGGTTTCTTTCAAAATGGTTTAGTTGATCAACATATGGATGAAAGAGCTCGCTTTGCTAGATTAGCAATTACAGCAATCAAGTATGAAAATACTGGAAATCTTGCTTATGGAATAGACGAAGATACTGCAATGGTTGTTAGCAACAAAGAAAAAACAATAGAAGTAATAGGTCGTAGTGGAGTATCAGTTATCGATGTAAATGAAGCAAAAAGAAATGGAATTTTGGAAAATATTAAAATTAGCTATTTAGCTCAAGGTGACAAGATCCATTTTGATTCGAATACGATTGATTTTTCTAAAAATAAATATGAAACAAAAGGATATGAGTATTACTCTTTTAAATCATTACCAAATACCGGGTTACTTACTCCTTATGGTAAGTTAAAAGATTATTTAGCTTACTCGCTTGTTGATAACGAATCATCGCAGGCAATAAAATCATATTTATATGATAAAAAAGGCAGAGGGTACGAAATCGTTTTTCGAAAATCAAATGATACAAATGGTTACTGGAATTATACTGATGGACAAAAAGATGATTATTCTATTCAAAATGTAACAATGGATATTCATCCTAAAAAATTAGTATTTAGTGAACAAGATTCCGAATTTGACTTTAAGAAGTCAGATTTTAATGTATCCAATCATATTAGTGAAGAACCAATAAAAGGGAATTTAGTCATTGTCGGTGGAGCGTTGGGAAGCAGTAATAGTGCAGTTTATAATAAATTGATTGAACTTGCAGGAGGACCTGAAAATGCAAAAGTAGGAATCATTCCTGCGGCGAGTACAAAACTGACTTCTTCAAATGATTTTACAAAAGATTTAATTAAATATGGAGTTAAAAAAGATTCTATTGAGATTCTACCAATTTCTAATCATGATTTTAAAGGTACTCCAATAGACGAAAAGCAATGGATTAACAATAAGAACGATGATCAGTTGGCTAAAAAGATAAGTAACTTAAATTGTATCTGGTTTGTAGGTGGGGACCAGACATTAATTACTTCATCATTATTAAACGAAAATGGTTCAAATTCAAAAGTTTTAGATGCAATCTGGAAGATTTATGAAAATGGTGCTGTTATAGGTGGAACAAGTGCAGGTGCAGCTATTATGAGCAATACGATGATAGCTGGAGGAGATAGTTATGGGGCTTTAAGATATGGATTTACAAAGACTTATAATGAAATGGAACAACAAGAAGGTGGATCAGTTTACTTAGAAAAAGGATTGAATTTCTTTCAAGATGGAATTGTCGATCAGCATTTTGATAAGAAAGCTAGGTTAGGACGTTTGATTGTTACAGCAAATGAAAAAGGAAAGAAAAATCAATTAGCATATGGGGTTGATGAAGACACTGCTATGATTGTTAATAACAAAAAACATCAAGTCGATGTAGTTGGACGTGGTGGATTAACTGTCATTGATTTATCCAAAGTAAAAACAAGGAAAAATATCCCAAATAAGTATAACAATGTAATTGTTTCAGTTATTTCACCTGGAGATCATGTAAATTTATTAACGAATGAGGTAAGCGTGAGCAACTTAAAATCATCGACAAAAGGATTCGAATATTATGACTCAAAAGTAGCACCATACACAGGAGTTTTTTCTCCACATGGGTTGTTAAAAAATTTCTTAGCATATAATTTAGTTGATAATGCTCAAACAAAAGAAGTACATAGCTATAGTTTTAATGATGATAAAGGATTTGAATTATCATTTAGAAAAACAGCTGAAACGAATGGGTACTGGACGTATAAGGATGGTCAAAAAGATGATTATAGTGTGGTAAAGGTTTCGTTAGATATTAAACCTATAAATGTAACAATACGATAAATGCCTAAAAAAGAGTATTTAATAAAGTACTCTTTTTTTTTAACTATACTAAAAAATAAAATTAAACATAAATTGGTAGAGTACAAGTATAGGGAGGTACGAATGTGAGCTCAATCCTTACATTTATTTTCGCGTTAATATTATTTTCATTGTCTGGTATATTATTTCCAATAGATCTTAAATGGTATAGCAAGTTGAAAAAACCTGTATGGACTCCACCAAGTAAATTATTTGGAATCGTATGGGGAGTGCTCTATCTATTAATTGCACTGTCACTTGCTATTGTAGAGTACAAAATTGGTTTAAAAAATACTTCAGTTATTTATTTGCTTATCTGGATTATAAATTATATAAGTAACCAAGCGTTTAGTTATTTTCAATTTAAATTAAAGAGACTTGATTTAGCAGCATTAGATTGTTTAATTGTGGCAGTAACAGCAGTATTATTAATCATCTTAACTATACCCTATTCGATGTTATCCTCTTTATTATTAATTCCTTATGCTATATGGACTATATTTGCAACCTATTTATCATTTACACTGTATTATTTAAATAAATAACCATTATATTTAAAAAATTAATTATTTTAGAGAGAAATTATATATATATAATTTATGAATAGATTTTTGAGTATTTAGGATAAAAACTAAACCATCAGTTAATTAATTTTAATTATTATGTTTAATTGTTAGAAGGGATTGATGAAGTGAGTACACATTATAAGCTTTCCGAATCAGAAATGATTTCAATTATACAAAATAATCTACCAAAAACATCCTCGCCTAAAAACATTGTAATTATTGGGGCAGGATTATCAGGTTTGGTTGCTGGTTCACTGTTAAAAGAAGCTGGTCACAAAATTACGATTTTGGAAGCTAATAATCGAATTGGCGGTAGAATTTACACAAAAAAACATCCCTTTGTTAATAATCAATACTTGGATTTAGGAGCAATGAGAATACCTTCTATCCATAAATTAACTTTAGAATATATAAAAAAATTTAACCTTCCTACAAATGAATTTATAAATAGTACACCAAACGACCTTATTTTTTTAAACAATGTCTTAACAAACCTGAGAACTTACGAAGCAAACCCAGATATATTAAGGTATCCAGTAGCACCTCATGAAAAAGGTAAAACTGCAATTGAATTGCTCCAATCAGCAATCAAGCCAATCGTCGATTTTATTGATGAGGATCCAGTTAATAACTGGGACATTGTAATAAATAAATATGATAAATATTCAATGGAAATGTTCTTAAAGTATAATCCAATTGGTGAATCTTTGTCCCCAGGAGCTATAGACATGATAAAAGCAATTGTAGGTATTGAAGGGTTCCCAGAACTTTCATTTACTGCAATTTTAAGAGAAGTAATCATTTTATTAACAGAAAATCTTAAACTATATGAAATAACTGGTGGTACCAATCGGCTACCTTACTCTTTTCTACCTTTGTTGAACGAAAATATTTATCTTAATCAAAAAGTCGTTCAAATCACCCAACAAGATGATAGTGTAAAAACTTATACGCAAGATTTATACAGTTCCACAAGTTATGAATTTACTAGTGACTTACTAATTTCAACAATTCCATACACTTTATTGAATTTTGTCAATATTTTTCCATATGAATCTATTTCTTATGAAAAGTGGAAAGTTATAAGAGAATTACATTATGCAGATTCAACTAAAATAGGGTTACAATTTCAAACTAGGTTCAGGGAAAAGTTGGGGTTTTATGGAGGAAAAATAACTACTGACTTACCAATAAAATTTTCATACTTCCCTAGTCACGATTTAGGATCAAATAGTACAGGTATATTATTAGCAAGTTATACGTGGGAAGATGATTCTAGTATATGGGGTAGTATGACAGAGGTAGACCGTTATCATTATGCTTTAAATAATCTTTCTTTTATATTTGGAAATCAAGTCTATAATGAATTTCTTTGTGGTTATTCTCAGAGATGGTATGAATATCCATTTTCTGGAGGGGCATTTGTAATGTATAAACCGGATCAACAGAAAGAATTGGGGCAATATGTTAGCTCTCCTGAAGGTCGTATCCATTTTGCCGGTTCTCACTCTTCTTCCACACCTGGATGGATGCAAGGAGCTATTGAGGCAGGCATTAGGGTGGCTAATGAGACAAATAATAGAATGATAACTTCAAATTATGTTATTTAATTCTATTACTATTTTAATTTTTGTTTCTCGAGCTCTACTTAAGACAAATGAAGAATGCTCTTTTAATAGAAATTAAAGTGTAAAGTGATATTTTAGTGCTCTTCTTTGCTAAATACTTTGTAGATCTGTTTATAATGAATAAGATCTTAAAAATAGGAGTATAGTAGATGGAAAAACTAGTGGTTTCTTCGGAAAATCGGATTAACATATTAGATGCACTTCGTGGTTTTGCTTTATATGGTATTTTTACTATAAACATAGCTTCATTTACAATTGGTGGTCCGCCTGGATTTGTTAAAAGTAGCAATGGAATTGACAATTGGGTGACTACAATTTTGCTATTACTAGTTGAATCAAAATTTTTTACTCTTTTTTCTTTCTTATTTGGAGTGGGGTTTTCAATCCAACTAATTAATGCGAATAAAAATAATAAATTATTCATTCCACAATTTACTCGTAGGTTGCTTGGATTATTTTTATTTGGAATAGCGCATATTTATTTTTTATGGGATGGTGATATTTTATTACTTTATGCACTTGTAGGGGGGATCTTACTTTTATTTAGGAATTATAGTGAAAAAAAACTTATTAAATGGGTAGGTGGACTACTAATTATACCTATTTTAATACTTACAATAGTAATGATTGTAATAACAGTGTTGAGAAATATACCAGAGTATGGAATTCAAATACATCATGTTGATGTGTCTCTGCTCAATGAATTTAAGAAAGGTCAAATTGATTCCAATAATCCTTTAACAAATAGTTCTTTTTTTCAAGTAGCTAAAGAAAGAATAGTAGGTTATATTGGAATTTTCCCATTACTATTTTCTAGAATTCCTTCAGTATTATCTATGTTTTTATTAGGTTATTTTGTAGGGAAAAAAGGATACTTATATGATATAGAAAACAATAAAAAACTATTTTCCAAAATTGCAAAATGGGGTTTGGTCATTGGTTTATTATTAAATTCAATGATCATTTTCATGTTTGAAACGCTTCCTCCGTTAACAAGTGTAATTGTTTTGTTTTTCAACCAATTTTTAACAGGTCCGATATTATCATTAAGTTATGTATCATGTTTTATACTATTATTTAAAAATAAGCATTTTAATAAATTATTAAAAAACTTTGAGTATACAGGAAGATTAGCTTTATCAAATTATATTTTTCAATCAATAATATATTCTATTTTATTCTATGGTTACGGTTTAGGATTATATGGGAAAATAAGTACTTGGCAAGCAATTGCTATTACTTTTTTCATTTATACGACACAGATTTACTTAAGTAAACTCTGGCTAAAATATTTTAGAATAGGACTGTTAGAATGGTTATGGAGAGTGATAACGAAACTAGAAATTCAACCCATAAAAAGAAAAATATAAAACAATGCTAAATTTTAGTTTAATGAACTCCCTTAATTAACGGAACAACTGTTAATTAAGGGAGTTCATATGTTCTTTCTGTAATTTGCAAGAGAAGGTACAAGCTTACACTATAATAAAAATCTAATTTCAAACTGCCACAATTAAGAGAGGTTATCCCAAGAGATTCATTTCAGCCTTGAAATTAAAAAATAAAACGCAAGTATGTTGATTTAACAGCATTCCTGTGTTTTTAAATTGTTTTTTAATTAAAAAAGGGCTATTGAGATTGCCCCTTAAATATACTGGTATGTAAAGTTCAAAAATATAATTCTCACGTGAAATATTCCAATTTTGCATTTGGGAAAAATTTTTCCATGTAGCGATAAAGGGTAGATTTTAAAGCTTCTTCTTCTTCTTTTTGATAGATGTATTTTCCAATGCCATACTTACCCCACTTGTACCGTCTTTTTTCTTCATCTAATTCTAATTTTGTCATAGGGTAGTTTTTTTCAATTACTCTTTTTGCAGGCTTTGTAAAACGATGTTGAATAAACTCAAAAGTTAAATCTTTTTTGGCTTCTTGTGGGAGTTCCGCTTCTAACCTTTCAAACATATGAAGATATCCCTCCTCCCATCCTTCGTGCAGATAAATCGGTGCTACTATAAAACCAAGCGGATAACCGGCTCTTGCTACTTTTCCTGCTGCCTCTATTCTTTTTTCCAAAGGTGAAGTCCCAGGTTCAAAGTTCTTGATTACATAATCAGCGTTAACACTAAATCGAAATCGAGTTTTTCCATTATGTTTTGCATCGAGTAAGTGATCCACATGATGAAATTTTGTAACAAACCTCAATTTTCCGTACTCAGATTCACCAAAATGTTCTATCGCCCTCTTTAATGTATGTGTTAAATGATCAATTCCAACAATATCGGACGTACAAGATGCTTCAAACCTTGTTATTGAAGGTGCTCGCTCCATCATGTATTTGTCAGCAGTTTCCAATATCTCATCCACGTTTACATATGTACGGATATACGGCTTGCTACCCATAGTAGTTTGTAAATAGCAATAATGACAATGCCCCATGCAGCCTGTTGCGAAAGGAATTGCATATTCTGCTGATGGCTTTGAAGTGTCAAATTTAAGTGTTTTTCTAACCCCGACAACAAGTGTTGACTTGGCCACCCTGTATCTTTGAAGATCGTTTTCGCCTGGGAGATTTCTTACTTGGTTATGGGAAGTTGTATGGTGAATTTCGAGCCCCATTTTTTCAAACTTTGCCTGAAGTTCTCTTCCTAATGGATAATCTAATGCACTTGGTTCGAAATATACTAGCTTAGGTGTAAAAGGCTTATTCATTCAAAATTCTCCTCAGTAGCATCCCCATAATAATAATTATATGCTTGGTTAGCCTCTTCTTCAGTAGAATAAACAGCCATCTCACTTGAGAGAGGGTAATAAGTTTCATATAAAAATAAGGCTAACTCATTGGGGGTTTCTGGATTGTTTACAACTGCTGCAGCTTGAATATTTGCCACATTTTGTGTATGGGGGTTTCGGTAAAAAACATAGACAATATCTCCAGGTTGATAAGTCCGATTATCGTTGTAGAGTTCCATTTCATCACCTTTCTTTTTTCAATTAACTATTTAATATTTACTAGGTTTTATGTTTTCCATAGTTAGGAAAATTATGTTTATATGATTATGAAAGTTTTTCTGACAAAATCAATTCCTTAATTCATAAAAATTCTAAATTACATTTATTGCATAATTGTTGGAAAAGTTATACATTAAGTAACCGTTTTTAGTAATGGTCTCATCCTTTTTTGACATGAAACCTCTACGTGACAGATGAATCGTGTCGGATTCGGATTCAATAAGAAATGAAATTGAATCATCTGAAATTTATAACAACATTAAATTTTGATTTTGTACTTGATTCATGTTGTACTAAGGTGTATATTAATTGACATATCAATGGTTGACCCGTCAATAATTGATGTATCAATGATTATTAACTGTTAATAAAATTTCATCATATTTTTTTGGAGGTAGCGCGTGCCTAATACAAAAGAAACAAAAGTACTATCATTATTAAAAGAATTAAAAGTTCAAATTGAAACAACATTTGAAAAATGTATGGGTATTAGTCAATCTAGATTAGAAATTTTGAATCAATTGTTTGAGTACGGTGAAACTAGTCAATCTCAGCTTCAAAAAAATTTAAAGATTGATAGTGCTGCAATTACTAGACATTTAAAACAACTTGAGTTAAATGGAAAAATCACTAGAAGAAAGTGTGAGACTGATAACAGAATAACGTTAGTTAGATTAACACAAATGGGACAAGATCAAATGTCTAGTTTATGGAAGGAAAAAGTAGAGTTTGTAGAGAACATGCTTTTTGGCTTTTCTGAAGAAGAAATTGACTTAACGCTTGAATATTTAAATCGAATTCAAATAAATATGAACCAAATTAATTCTAATCGTGATAACTAAATAAATTAGTAAAGAGGAGAATACAACAATGACTACGACAACATTAACTAATAATTTTAACGAAATTTTAAAAGGAAGACGCTCAATCCGCAAATATAATCCAAATGTTAAAATTCCAGTGGAGGAAATGCATGAAATAATAGAAACAGCTACTTTAGCTCCTTCTTCAGTTAACATGCAACCGTGGAGATTCTTGGTAATTGAAAGTGATGAAGCAAAAGCTACTTTAGCTCCATTAGCTCGATTTAATCAATCACAAGTTGAAACTTCTTCTGCGATGATTGCACTTTTTGGGGACTTAAATAATTTTGACTATGCTGAAGAAATATATGGTCGTGCAGTTGAGTTAGGTTATATGCCAGCAGACGTTAAAGAGAAGCAATTAGAAACACTAAGCGGTTTCTTTGCTAACAGTACTACAGAGCAAATGAAAGATACTGTTTTAATTGATGGTGGATTGGTAGCAATGCAATTTATGCTAACAGCTCGTGCTTATGGTTATGACACTTGTCCAATCGGTGGCTTCGAAAAAGACAAAATTGCAGAAGCTTTCGGTATGGATAAAGACCGATATATTCCTGTTATGTTGATCTCAATAGGTAAGGCTGTTGGTGAAGGATATCAATCTGTGCGATTACCAGTTGAACGTGTAGCAGAGTGGAAATAAAAAATAAATAAAACACAATGAAAGAAGGTAAATATCATGATTATTATTCATGCGAAAATGACAATTGATTCAGCAAAAGAAACGAAATTTTTAGAGGAAATGACTTCGTTATTAGAATTATCAAGATCAGAAGAAGGGAATATTTCATACGATTTGACAAAGCAAACGGATAGGGAAAGTGAATACATCATGGTTGAAATTTGGCAAGATTTAAATGCTATAGCTGCACATAATACAAGTGCTCATTTTACAGCGTTTTCTGAAAAAGCAAAAGAATACCTTACTGCGCCTATTCAAATAAATATTTATGAAGCAAATAAAATAAAGTAATTTATCAAAATTGGTTAGTGTTAGTAAATATATTAGACGATAATTTGAAACGTGAATTTGTTTTATAATGTACATCAAACCTATCTTAACCTTTATGGTAAGATAGGCTTTTTTTTCATCTCACAATTAAAACTTTGTATGAGTAAAAAGATAACTTTAAAATATAAAGGTAAATGTGATTCCTCATTAGTGACTTCAATTTTATGAAATTACATAGTTGGATTTTCATATTGCTTTTTGAATTATTACATACATAGAATTATTATAGCCGATACTAAAATTATGGTGTAAATTACATCATAAACTTCGATGTGGAGGTAAACTTATATGAATATTCGTGAAGGTTTAATTCCAACAGTTTTAGGTTCTGCTGTTACAGCTACTGGTTATGCATTAAAGCAGAAACGAGGAACGAATAAAATGATCGCAAATACAGTTTTTGGTTTTGGTTTAGCCCATATTGTATTAGGTGCGATTGACTTAGTTGAGCATCGAAGTTAGATCAAAAAAAGAGAGTGTAATTAATAAACACTCTCTTTTATAAATTTTCTTTTAGTTTTACAGCTAGACCACCTAGATCAACCAATAAAGTGAGTCCGAGCTCTAATAGTTATACTTTATGGACATCCCTTCAATCTCTTTTTAGTTAGTTGATGTTTTCGCTACTTCTGTATTTTTAGGTTCAGATACACGAGTTAAAAAGAAAATACCAATAACAAATAGAATAACTAGACTAAATACACCCATATTAGAATGACCAGTAAGTTGAGCTGTTAAGCCGACTATTAATGGTCCCATGATCGATGCAAATTTACCGAAAATATTATAGAAGCCAAAAAACTCATTTGATTTTTCTTTAGGTACAAGTTTTGCGTAATATGAACGACTTAAAGCTTGTATTCCACCTTGAGATGTGGCAACAAGCATAGCTAAAATCCAAAAGTCTAGAGTAGAATTTAAAAAGTAAGCATATATACAAACAATCATATAAATAATGATTCCAACATAAAGCATAATTTTACCAGAAAACTTATCTGCAAGTTTTCCGTAAATAATTGCAAATGGAGCAGCAACGACCTGTGTAACAAACAAAATAATTAATAAATTTGTTGAACTGATTCCAAGGTCAGTTCCATAAGCGGTTGACATCGTTATAATCGTTCCAACGCCATCGATATAAAAGAAATATGCAAGTAAAAATATAAATAAAGCACGATATTGTCGGATATTTTTAAAGGTTTTTCCTAGCCTTTTAAAGCTATTTAATACAGGACTTTGTTCAGGTTCAATATAATAATTTTGACGAACGTTTCGTAACAAAGGTATTGTAAAAATCCCCCACCAGACAGCAGTTATGAGAAAGGCAATTTGACTTGCGAGAGTTGTTGAAATTGAAATTATCTCCTTCTGAGCTAATACAATCAAAGCAATACTTATGATAAAAGGAATTGTACTCCCAATATATCCGAAACTAAAGCCTCGAGCGGATACCTTATTCATACGTTCCTCTGACGTTACATCTACTAAAAAAGCGTCATAAAATACATTCGCACCAGCAAAGCCAATAGCTGTAATCGTATAACAAATCAATAGTAAAAGCCAGTTATCATTAGGAATAAAAGTAAGAAGTGCAGTAAAAGAAACACCGAGAATAAAAAAGAAAGTAAAGAGCTTCTTTTTAAATCCTTTATAGTCAGCAATTGTTCCTAGAATTGGACCTAACATAGCTAATATAAATGTAGAAATTGCGATCGTATAACCTAAATAAGCAGTAGAATCAGAAGCGCTTATTCCTGCTTTTGAAGCAGAAGCTTTATAAAAAAGAGGGAATACGGCGGTGCTAATAATAATAGAATAAGCTGAATTGGCCCAATCATAGTAAATCCAACTATTTTCTTGCTTCGTAAAACCCTTCATGAGTTTTTTCCTCCCAATGATTAGTAACTGCTATTTTTATATTAGGTTATAGATTAGATACTACTAATATTTTATTTATCCTCTACAGTTTTCAGTATATTATCTAAAAATTCCCTGTAAAAGTAGTGGACAAATGGATAATCTGTAAGATTTCGGGACACGTGGCTAAAGAAAAGCACAAAAAAAGGTAAAAAAGTAGTAGATGGTAATACATTATTTCCCACTTCTATGTTATCTTAGTTATATACACAATTCTTGGAGGTTACGAGTAATGAAATCTACTTTAAACGATACTACAAATGAGAAACTCCCATATTCTAGGACCAATCCATTTCCAGCGAAGGTTCTTAAAAATATTAATTTAAATGGAACTGGCTCAAACAAGGAAACAAGGCATATTGAATTATCATTGAAAGGGTCAGGATTTACTTATGTCCCAGGTGCTGCACTTGGTGTGGTTCCTTCAAATGATCCAGAGCTAGTTGCTGCTCTTATAAATGAAATGAAATGGGATGCAGAAGCAATTGTAACTGTTGGTAAGCAAGGTGAAACATTATCTTTAAAAGAAGCGCTTACATCTTATTTTGAAATTACACTGTTAACGAAGAAAATATTACAACAAGCTGCTGTGTTTACAGAAAACGAAGAGCTGAAAAACCTTGTGTTGGTTGAAAATGCAGCTCAACTAAAGGAATACTGCTATGGACGAGATTTACTTGATATGTTACGTGATTTCGGTCCATGGAGTGCATCTGCTCAAGAAATCGTATCATTATTAAGAAAAATGACTCCAAGACTATATTCAATCGCAAGCAGTATTGCTGCAAATCCAGATGAAGTTCATCTAACAATCGGTGCAGTTCGCTACACTGCACACGGACGCGAACGAAAAGGTGTTTGTTCTGTTTTATGTTCAGAACGTATTAAAGACGGAGATACTCTTCCAGTCTATGTTCAAGCAAATAAACACTTCTATCTGCCAGAGTCTGGGGACAAAGATATTATTATGGTTGGACCTGGAACGGGTATTGCACCATTCCGTTCGTTTATCCAGGAAAGAGCAGTCAATAAAGTCACTGGCCGTTCATGGTTATTTTTTGGAGACCAGCATGAAGCGTCAGATTTCCTTTATAAAAGCGAGTTAGAAAAATATCAACAAGATGGAGTATTGACAAAAATTGATACTGCATTCTCCCGTGATACAGATCAAAAAGTTTATGTGCAGCATAAAATGCTTGAAAATAGCAAAGAATTGTACGAGTGGATTGAAAAAGGAGCTTATTTCTACGTTTGTGGAGATAAGGAATACATGGCGAAAGACGTTAACGAAGCGCTTATTACTATTCTTGAAAAAGAAGGTTCAATGGATCGCGATGCAGCTGAAGCGCATCTTAAAGATATGCAGAAGCAAGGCCGTTATCAACGTGATGTGTACTAAGATTAAAAGGTATTAAGTATTTTATAACAAAAAAGCAACCCTTCGTTCCAGCTGGTACAAAGGGTTGCTTTTTTTATTGTTTTTAAGGTCAATTTTTGCTTGATGCCTAAGCTAGAATCACTTCTTTTGAATCATTGTTAATTAAATGTTTAGCCTACTAGTTTATTCGAAAACTTGGCGAAGCTCAATCTGTCCTTCTCCAAGACCATGTGGGTCTGGCGCCCGCATCGCCCACTCGATGGCTTCCTCGCGAGATTTCACATCTATGAACCAAAAACCTGCAATCAACTCATTGACTTCAGCGAAAGGCCCCTCTGTAATGGTCGGTGGTTCTCCGGGAACAGGGTAAGTAATACGAATACCATTGGAGCTTGGATGCAGTCCACCGACTGACAACAGAACTCCAGCTTCCTTCAGTTCTTCATTATATTTCTTCATCGCAGCAAACATAAGATCCATCTGCTCCTTTGGCATAGTCCCTGCTTCAGAATCCTTAGAAGCCTTTACTACCATCATAAATTTCATATGTAACTCCTCCTCTGGGTAAGGGCTTTCTATTGATTAACCCTTATACATTTGTAATATTCTTACTGTTGTAGCTATTATCATTTTTTCTACCTACAGAAACTTTTTCCTTTTTAAATTATTTGACATCTTAGTTGAAAAAGCAATTCTTGTTGTTCAACTTTAAATAAATCTGATTTTCGTGACACTATTCAAGGGTTATGTTATTTATTAAAACAGGCATAGTCATGGCATATAAATCATATCCTTTTGCCCAATAATCCTGTTTTACTAACTGTGTCTTAAATCCCATTTTTTCAAAGAATACATTTGCAAATTGAGATGTCCGAACCTCTATATTTGTTATACTACAATTCTTTTGAATTTCATCTATACAATGATTAACAAGCTTCGATCCAATTTTTTTACCTTTATATTTAGGGTCTGTAAAAATCCAAGAAATTCCACCTAAGTTTATCTCAGGAAAATGATAACCACAAGCTCCGACTATTCTTTCATTTTCAATATAGACAAAGTACGTAGAACCATTATTTTTTAGATATTCTTTAAGGTCTATAATTTCTGATGGATCAAAACTATCAAGTACATTTAGTTTAAACACTTCCAAAACTTCTGGTAAATACTTATCTTCATATGGACATATCATTTTTTGCCTCCAAAAATACAATTTATTAAAAATATAAAATATTTTTATATTTTACCATAAACTAAACGTTCAAAAACTAGTGTTTTGGTAAATTATTTTTTTGTTGGATTTTTTTACATGCTTATCGTATACAGTGATACAGTGTTAGTTAACATAATAAAAAAAGGATCTAAGTAAGTTAAAGATAATCATCAGGATTAAACCACTCTAAATCAGTTAGCAGCCAATTAAAACCATTTTCAAGTCCATCGATTGAGTTTAATATATCTTTCACCCTTAAAAACTTCTCTAATATCGTGTTCAATTCTTTACACCTCACAACTTTTTTATTTTATTGTAGTATTTCCTTATTAAACTAAAGGTCCAATTAGTCCAATGAGAAAATCAACAATAAACATTTTTTAAATGCATATCTTAATTAATATAAGAATAAAAGTAAAATTGTAGAAATAAATAAATGTGCGATTTAGGTAGAACATTATTTACTTTTTATAAGAAGACAATTTTTTTATTTTAAATTAAAAAGGGGGGGGAGAGAAGTTGAGTTATATAGATTCATTACTCGATCGACAAGTATTTGTACTTCTATCTGGAGATATAGCTTTTGAGGGTATTTTAACAGATGCAGGACAAGACATACTTGTATTATATAATGGTCAAAAATATTATTATATCCCCTGGATTCATGTTCATCGAGTACATTTATGTCAGCATATTAAAGATAAGATAGATACTCCAAACGAGCCTTCCATTGCAAATGAAATTGATTCAATTTCCTACAGAAAAGTTTTAACTAATGCGAGAGGGATCTTCTCGGAAATATATGTTACGGGTAATTTGACGTTTCATGGCTATATTACGAGTGTTTTAAGTGACTATATCGTTTTTTATTCACCTGTTTTTAAAATGATGTATATCTCATTATCTCATCTAAAGTGGCTCTCTCCTTACCATCAAAATATAACACCTTATTCAATTGATAATGCAAACTTTCCAATTAATCCATCGAATATCTCCCCTGTGCGCTCATTTGAATCTCAATTAAAAAAAGAAGAAGGAAAACTAGTTATCTTTGATGGTGGGAATGATCCAATGAAAATTGGCTTGCTAAATACGATTGAAAATAGTGTAATTGAATTATCGGTCGCAAGTGGGGAAGTAGTATATTTAAGGCTTAATCATATTAAGTCTGTTCATTTGCCTTAAATGAATTTATGTTTTTTATGAAATACTAACCGACAGATTTTATTAATTGGGAAGCTCTTATTCAAGAGCTTCCTTTTTTATTGGATTCTTATACTGAAAGATATATTAATATAATTAATCTGAATGAAAGTTATTTTCTAGTCTATATAATTAGAAAAAATATAAATCGGATTAGATCATTTTAAATATAAGTTGAATACCCACTAATTATAATATTCTTTGTAATTTTTCTAAAGGAACTATTGGGCAATTGTTACGATAGTTATGTATCTTTAGGGGACATTTGCATTAGATAGGTAAAACAACCATCTTCTATAAAATAATGAAAATATCTAAATCATGATTGTTATATTTGAATAATAATATAATAAATGGACAAGTTTCATTGGAAAATATTTTAAAAGAAGGTGAGTTTTATGAATTTCGAAATTCTAATGAGTGCTTCAGTTTTTCTATTAACGATGGCGGTCATTTTTTGGAGACCAAAAGGAATAAATGAAGCATGGCCTGCTGCTTTTGGTGCAGTAATCATTTTAGTGACCGGGATCGTAACAAAAAGCAATTTAATCGATATTGTACACAAAATTGGTGAAGCTTCGATTACAATTATCGCAACAATTGTCATGGCGATTATTTTAGAAAGTTTTGGATTTTTCCATTGGTCTGCTGCTAGACTTGCAAGTTTAGCAAAAGGGTCAGGACGCAGATTATATTGGTATATCCAGCTTTTATGCTTTTTAATGACATTGCTCTTTAATAATGATGGCAGTATTTTAATTACAACTCCGATTTTAATTCTCCTATTAAAAAATTTACGTTTAAAACCACATCAACAAATTCCATATCTTCTTAGCGGAGCGTTAATTGCCACAGCTTCAAGTGCACCGATCGGTGTAAGTAATATCGTAAACTTAATCGCATTAAAAATTGTTCATATGACGCTTTATATGCACACAGCTATGATGTTTGTCCCTGCAAGTACAGGATTACTATTTATGTCATGGCTAATGTATATGGTATTAAGAAATAAATTACCTAAACAATTGCCGGTGTCTACCGATGATATAGAAGAGTCATTTTTTATGAAAAATTTTCATCCTTTAAAAGGGAAAATGTCAGTAGAAACAAAACAAAAAAGAACAAAATTTATGTTAAAGGTATTGGGATTTGTTTTCCTAATGCGCTGCTTATTATTCGTCGCTTCATTTCTTGGCATACCGATTCAATATGTAGCAGTTCTAGGTTCACTCGTCTTATTAACTTGGAGATGGTATCACTTACGGACAAGCCCTGTTGATATCTTAAAAAAGACACCTTGGCATATTTTAGTCTTTGCTTTTTCGATGTATGTGATTATTTACGGTCTTCATAATGCTGGTTTAACTGCAGCTTTAGTGAAATTCTGTGAACCAATCGTAAATCAAGGATTATTTCAAGCAAGTTTTATCATGGGAGGATTAGTTTCAATCCTATCTAATCTGTTTAATAATCATCCAGCATTAATGGTTGGAACCATTACACTGACAGAAATGGGACTTGATCCAATTACATTAAAGACGATTTATCTAGCTAATATTATCGGTAGTGATATTGGGTCGTTATTACTTCCAGTAGGTACTTTAGCATCCCTTATTTGGATGCACATCTTAAAACAAAATAAAATTAAGATTAAATGGAAGGATTATCTAAATGTATCATTAATTGTCATTCCATTAACAACAATCGTAACGCTGTTTCTACTATATTATTGGGTGCAATTAGTTTTCGCTTAATAAACAATTTGAATCTATTAGAAAGAGGAGATGCAAGTGAGTGATGTACAATCATTAGTTGGAGAAAAAATTTATGTACAATTATCAGGTGGTAGTTATTTTGAAGGAATACTAACAGATTATGGTAGAGACGTCCTTGTACTATACAACGGACAAAAATACTATTATATTCCATGGCTTCACGTTCATAGGGTTAGTCTTAGTAACAACTATAAAGACAAAATAGACAAGCCTACTGGACCTTCAATCGCAGAAGATATTGGAACGATCTCTTATCGTAAAATATTATCAAATGCAAAAGGAATCTTTGCAGAGATTTATGTTACAGGTAATATCACATTTCATGGAAATATTATAAACGTATTAAGTGACTATATCGTGTTTTATTCACCAGTATTTAAACTGTTGTATATCCCTTTATCACATTTAAAATGGCTAACACCATACAATTATAATGCCAACCCTTATAACTCTGAAATCAATCTATTACCTGAAAATACAAATATGTCATTTTCACGCTTGTTTGATACACAATTAAAAAAAGAAGAAGGTAAATTTGTCGTATTTGATGGGGGAATTGACCCAATGAAAATTGGAGTACTCAAGAGCGTAGAAGATGGTGTCATTGAATTAAAAGTAGCAAGCGGTGAGGTCGCTTTATTGAGGCTTAACCATATTAAATCTTATCACTTACCATAGCCGATAATGTTCTAAAAAAGATTTCTTGAAGTCAAGTTCACCTTAGGTAGCTTGAGCAATACATGTCAGTATATTAATTAAAACGACCCTTGACGATGTATGTGTCAAGGGTTCTTTTATCGGACAAGATTCTTATAATTAATATTCCAGCTGATAAGAGTTTGTTCTCAAGAGCTGAAGATTATACGATAACGATTAATGCAACCGAGTATGCAGATCTGAAATTAGTTCAAAAAACATTACTGTTTACTATAAGGGGAATTAGAATGTTCTTCATCTGCTAAAAATTTAAAACAATTTCATACTAATCATAGTTTAATAGTCTCAATAAAATAATATCAAAAATGAATAATATTTTTCCCAGAAAATTACCTCACTAAAACCATTGAACTTATTCACCAAAAAAAATCTACATGTCCACTCAAGCTTTGTTTGATTTCTTTAAACCTGCCATTATTTTTAAAATTTCGAATTAAAATTATTGACAATATATTAAGTGGAATTTAACATAATTAAATGTTAACCTAAAAATATTTTTGGTTAACATTTATAAACAATAATAGTTATCAAAAAAAGATTAGGAGACTAATACTGTTGAGTAATGAAACCTTTTTTAGTGTAAGAATGAGAGCTTCCAAGGATGGGGCACATGAAAATGGTGGAAAGCATATTTCTGGTGGTGAACTTATTTCAACTTACGCCAATTTGAAAAATGCGGTTAATTTTCTGCTTGAAAAAGCTTTAACCCATACAAGAGGGAACCCGGACTTTATGCAAATTCAGTTCGAATTAATTAAAGAACCAATAACCAAGTTGCTCCCTTTGAATTCAACTACAAATGAGGTTGAATCAGTGGATGAAGGACAAATAGTATCTAGGTCTCTTTTAAAGAAATCAGGTGTTCCTATTAAGAGCATTGAAAGGGCTTTCCAACAAATAGATGAATATCCAAATCTTAGAGGGGCAATTTTGGTCGATGTATGGACTGGGGAGCGCATAGATGATCGTCATGAAAAGGGTGTACGGGTTTCTAGAATGGACTGGTTGACGATAAATTTTGAAAAATGGGCTAACTACTTCACAATCCCTCGAAGTCAAAGGATAAAAGAGGCACTTGTTCTTGCAACAAAAGTGAATAGTCATCCAGCTACTATTGCGGAGGTATGCTGGTCAGATGATCCTGAATATACAATAGGTTATGTTGCCAGTAAAAACTTAGGTTATCAGCGGATCACAAAACTAAAAGAATATGGTGATGAACACGGATGCCGAATCTTTTTCGTAGATGGAAGAAGCGATATACATTCATACATAGATTACTTAGAAAAACAGCCAATCATTGTTCAATGGGAGGAAGAAAATGCAACTCGAATTATTTGAGAAACTTAAAAGGCATCTATCGTTACCGTTCACACAGATGAAAGATTATGATGCTATTGTGGTCACAAATGAGGTGAATACAGTTGAAGCTTGATGCATGGCTTAGCCAACGAATTAGTACGAGAAAAACAGCAGGTTTATATCGAAAATTACGAACAATGAATTCGGCACCACTTACTGAAATTTTGATTGACGGTCAAAAGCAAATTGTCTTCTCATCGAATAATTATTTAGGCCTTGCAAATGATCCCGAAATGGTCCATGCCACGGAAATATGCCTGCGAGACTTTGGAGTTGGGAGCAGTGGATCGAGATTAACGACTGGCCATACAGTTTGGCATCAAAAGCTTGAGGAAAAGATTGCCTCATTTAAACAGACAGAGAAAGCGCTCCTTTTTTCAAGTGGGTATTTAGCAAATGTTGGTGTGTTATCATCCTTACCTGAAAAGGGTGATGTTATATTGAGCGATCAATTAAACCACGCAAGTATTATTGACGGGTGTCGTCTTTCAAAAGCAAAAACGGTTGTCTATAACCATATTGATATGATTGATCTAGAGGGAAAATTAAAAGAAACGGCATCCTATCAAAGGCGATTTGTCGTAACAGATGGTGTTTTTAGTATGGATGGGACAATAGCCCCGCTCGATCAGATAATCTCAATTGCAAAACGATATGATGCTTACGTCATAGTTGATGATGCGCACGCAACAGGTGTTTTAGGTGAGAATGGGAGGGGAACAAGCGAATACTTTGGAATACATCCCGATGTTGTTATTGGTACCTTAAGCAAAGCTATTGGCACCGAAGGAGGGTTCGTAGCTGGTTCACACATATTAATTGACTTTCTAATAAACCATGCAAGGACCTTTATTTTTCAAACAGCTATGCCACCGGCGATCTGTGCAGCTTCCTATACTGCATTTGAAATCATTGAAGATAGTCATAATAAGCGTCAGCAGTTATTTTCCAATGTAAGAAAAATAAAAGCTAGATTAAAAGAAATGGGCTACATCGTGAAGGGCGATCTTACCCCAATCATTCCAGTGCTCATAGGAGATTCGAAAGAGGCGGTGCTTTTTTCTGAAAAGCTTCTGGAAAATGGGATTTACGCCCCTGCGATCCGTCCTCCAACTGTACCAAATGGAGAAAGTCGCATTAGGTTAACGGTTACCTCCGACCATTCCGCGAAAGAAATTGATTATTTATTGGATTGTTTTCAAAGAATAGGAAAAGAGTTGAACATGATAAAATGATCATTATTTTTGTAACTGGAATAGGTACATATATTGGCAAATCGATTATATTTAATGGTTCTTTAATTTCATTTCTCCTAGCAGTTGTTGAAAGTTAGCTTAGGATAAGAAAAAAGAGTTTATAATTTTGATAGTATCAAAAGGAGACTTACATGAAGACGGATTACCAAGCATTTTCTTTTACGACCGAGTTTTTTCAAAATCCTTATCAATATTATGAGAAACTTCGGTCTATGCAATCAATCTATCGGGGAAATCTTATTAAAAATCCTGGCTGGTATGTTACAGGTTATGAGGAAGCAATAACCATTCTGAAAGATAAACGATTTAAAAATCGCAACCCACTGCCGGAGGGCTCAAAAAAATATGAGCACCTAAAAAATATCCAAAAAGACATGATGCTTTTTAAAAATAAATCAGACCATAGGCGTTTGCGTTTTCTCGTTAGTAACGTATTTACACCCAAAATGGTGGAGCAACTTCGTCCATATATCGAAGAAACGGTAAATGAATTATTGCAACCATTTCAAAATAAGAAATCACTGGATGTAGTTTCTGATTTAGCGTTTCCTCTAGCAAGTCTCGTTATTGCGAGAATAATAGGCGTACCTAAAGAGGACATATTTCAATTTAGAGAATGGGCAACAAGTTTAATTCAAAGTATTGATTTTACTCGTAGGGAAACGGTGTTAGAAAACGGAAATGCAATTACTATAAAATTAATGGATTACTTTAACGAACTGATTAAAATACGAAAACTTATCCCGAAAGAGGACCTCATTAGCAAGCTAATTATGGAGGAACAGCAAGGGGACAAGTTATCAGACGATGAATTATTAGCAACCTGCATATTACTAGTTATTGCCGGTCATGAGACAACCGTTAATCTTATTAGTAATTCGGTGCTTACTTTACTAAATCATCCTAAACAACTAATGAAGCTTAAGGAAAATTCATTTTTGATTGACCAGGCTGTTGAAGAGTGTTTACGATATGAGAGCCCAACACAGATGATCGCTCGGGTAGCAGCAGAGGATATTGAGATACATAATACAGCTATAAAAAAAGGGGACCAAATATATCTCCTATTAGGAGCGGCTAATCGAGATCCGCATAAATTTCCTAATCCTCATCAATTTGATATTACGAGAAATCCTAATCCTCATCTTGCTTTTGGAAATGGGACACATTTTTGCTTAGGTGCCCCGTTGGCACGCCTAGAAGCACAAATTGCGATTAAAACTCTATTAGATTGGAAAGAAAACATACAGCTAGCTTCTTCAAACTTAAAATGGCAAAAACTAATTGGATTTCGATCTTTAAAAGAGCTCCCTATTATATTTGATTAAGTAAAAATAAAAAATCGTTTTCTTAATAGAGACTGCTAGAGTCCAAACCGCTCTTGCAGTCTCTATTTTACGAATTGTTTTCAAAGAAAGAATTAGATAGGAAATCGTAGCTTTTAATATACCCCATAGGGCTAGTGCCAATCTCCAGTTTGACTAGTTTATATACCAACGCGAATAAACTCTCGAAATAATCCAGCCTAGTAATATACCACTAATGTTTAAAATTAAGTCATCGATATCCATCACTTTATTAGGATATCCTGTTACATAGTTGATACCAAGCTGGATCATTTCAATTGACAAAGACAGCAAAAGACCAAATAAAAAGCTTTTATGAAACCGCAGATTTTTTCTTTTTTGTACTACATAAAGAATTGGTATTGGAAGCAACAAGAGAATATTACCTATTATTTGTATCCATAAACCATACTCAATCGACTTGAGAATTGTATTAAATGGTGAAAATTGATAATAAAGCTTACTAGTTATTTCAGGATTTTTCTTATAGAAATACGTAATTGGAAAGAAAACAACTTTTACTAAAGATAAGTAGTAAAAAAACCAAATTGTAAAATGAAAAAATCTTTGTATTGTAAATGTTTTACTAATCCATTTTATCTTCATAAAATATGCTATTAATCCTAACAAAAATACAAATAAAAATTCAATAGAGTCTAACGTAATTGAAAAGCCGATCATGTTAGTATTTCATCCTTTATTTTGTAATTTGAAAGACCTTCAACAATTTAATCGGAAGAATTTAAAAGAAAATTAATAGCTTCTGTGAACAAATATTGGAAATAGAAATAAAGGTAAAAAGTAGAACGATAGTGAAACAAATAAAAAATACTACCTGAAAGGCAGGTCTAAAATGCTTAATTTCGTTTTTCCTGGTTTAGTCTTAATTATTCTAGTTGCAGTTATTGTCCTATTTAATAGAATCGTTAAGAAGTCTAAAAGATCATAGTTTAATAGAGAAAAGAATCTACAATTTGATTCTTTTTTTATTTGGCCTTGTTAATGTGCAAATTAAAAATCGAAAAAACCACTTTAACAAAAATTACAAAATTTTCATACAAATTTATACTCTTTTTACAGTATCTATACAGATCCTAAATACTCCTCCGTTTTATTGAAAGTAAGAAAATATTAATTAGGGAATGTTATTCAGGGGAACAAGAAAACGATTATTAGTGCTGCTTTAACAATTGCAACAACAAACTGGTAAACTAGCAATGGATGATATGCCTTATGCTGGATTGGTACATACTAGCTCAACTACTGCTATTACGTCAGGAGTAAAAACGTATAATGGGGCAATTGGTGTTGATGCAAACAAGAATTCAGTAAAAACAGTCTTGGAAATGGCAAAAGAAGCTGGGAAATCAACTGGTTTAGTCACAACTAGCCAGATTACGGATGCAACTCCAGCTGCATTCGGTGCCCATGTGACTGATCGCTCAAAACAAAGCGACATTGTTAAGCAGTATCTTGAAAACAGCAAAGTCGATGTACTATTAGGTGGTGGAGAGGACTTCTGGTACCCTGCAGGAAACGCTGGAAGTTATGAAGACCACCCTGCAAAGGATCCTTCTGAACAAAGTAAAGGAACACAAGGAAATCTTGTTGAGGAAGCGAAAAAGCTTGGCTACAATTACGTGACGAATGCAAATGAGCTTCAAAAAGCGAAAGATGGTAAGTTGTTAGGTCTTTTTGCAAACGTAGAAATGTTTGAACAGAGAGAAGAAGGAAAAGGTGATCTTTATGATCCAGTAGTATCTCTTCCTGACATGACAAAAAAAAGCGATCGATACTCTTTCGGATAATAAAAAAGGTTTCTTCTTAATGGTTGAAGAAGAAGGCACTGACGAAATGTCTCATGAAAACAATGCTGAAAAAATGATCAAAGCTGGTCAAGAACTTGATAAATCAGTATCTGTTGCTAAGGAATATGCTAAGAAACACCCTGACACTCTAATTCTAGTTGTAGCAGACCATGAATGTGGCGGCTTATCAATTGAAGATGTGGACAGCAAAGATGAGTCTGGCGATGGAATCTCTAAAGAAGACGGTCCATTTAACGTGGCAAACAGTAGCAATCAATTCATGATTGACTGGACAACAAGTGGTCACGGTGGCGTATCTGTTCCTTTAACGGCAATTGGTGCTGGAGCAGAGCTATTATCAGGAACATATGAAAACACTTATATCTATGAGGCTATTAAACAAGCAATGGGTTTGAAAAAATAATTTTTGTTGAAAAACATTCCATTTATCTAATGGGATGTTTTTTTATTGAGTGCCCGGCAAGCTTAACAATAAAAAGAAGATCATTATTTTAAATGAAAAAAGTAAAACCAAGAAAAGAAGATCATCATTATTTTTAAATGAAAAAAGTAAAACCAAGAAGGGTAATTACTTAAACAAAGAGAATTAATGTTTTAAGGAAAAATACGGAAAAAATAATTATGCTAAAGATACTTTAATTGCATTGAAACAATAAAATAATTAAGAAGAAGGTAGTGTTATATTGAGAAAATGGGTCATAGTACTTTTTTTAATCTGTTTTGTATTAATTGCTTTTATACAGATTAATACAAAAAAACAGAATATGTTTAAATTATTTAATTTCAATTCGATAACAGAATCGGAAATTCCAAAAATTGATCACATTGTAATAGTCATTGAGGAAAATCATGCAAAACAGCAGATTATGGGGAATCATTCTGCACCTTATATTAATTCACTAATGAACCAAGGTGCCAACTTAATTAACTATCATGCAATTGAACATCCTAGCCAACCGAATTATTTGGACTTGTTCTCTGGATCAAATCAAGGTGTCACTGACGATGCTTTACCAAAAACAAAATTCTCAACAGATAATTTAGCAAGTGAGCTTAATGAAAAAAAATTAACATTTGTTGGTTATTCTGAAGATTTGCCTTCAATTGGTTTTAATGGAGAAATCAACAAAGATTATGCACGCAAACATAATCCCTGGGCTAATTTTACAAATGTCCCAAATAAAGCAAATCAACCATTAGAAAAATTCCCAACAAATTTTAGTAAACTACCAACTGTTTCGTTTATAATCCCTAATCTCCAAAATGACATGCACGATGGAACGATTAAACAAGGAGATCAGTGGTTAAAAAAACATATTGGTGCTTATGTCAAATGGGCTAAAAAGAATAATAGTTTGTTAATTGTAACATGGGATGAAGATGACTTTTCACATAATAATAAAATTCCCACTGTTTTAGTCGGACCCATGGTAAAAAAAGGACAATTTAACGAAAATTTAAATCATTTTAATCTTTTACATACAATTGAGGATATTTACGGATTAAAACATGCAGGGGCAAATAAATCTGTTAAAACTATTAAAAATATATGGAAATAATTAGTGGCTTAATAATGGATGATGTAGTCAATAAAGATGAGTCTAGCAAGGTGATTTTTTGGCAAACAGTAGCAATCTAATCAAGATTGACAGGACAACAAGCGGTGATTTTAAGAAACATTCCATTTTTTATGGAATGTTTTTTTGAGCTGAAAAATTGAGCGGATAAATTAATTGTAAAAAAGTTGACAAAGTTTTAAAAAAGGGATTTGTAGAAAAATGTAGAATTTTATATTCATAATGAGAGAGGAGGTGTTTTCATGTACCTAGATGAAATACGCTCAAGAGCAAGGGATACCTTGAGAGGGAATTGGAAAAAATTTATTGGATATACGATCATAGTGAATCTATTAACTACATTAGTTGAAAATAGACTTTCTATATACTTCCCAAATCCCATAAAAAATGAATTGACGAAATACATATCTTTTTTTATTAGCTGGGATGACTACGTAACGTTTATATATAGTCTATTTATTTCGGCTATCATTACGATTGGGAGTACACGGCTCTTTACATTTGCGACAAAGGAAGATGAGCAACCTTATTCCTTACAAACCATATTTTATTATTTTACAAACTTGAACCTTTATTTAAATGCATTTTTACTAAATTTCTTAACTTATTTATATTCTACGCTTTGGACATTGCTTTTGATTGTTCCTGGCATTATAAAATCATACTCATATAGAATGGCTCCTTACATATTTATTGAAGAACCACATTTGACTCCTAATGATGCCATTACAAAGAGTAGAAGAATGATGGATGGATATAAGTGGAAATTATTTTGTTTAGACATCTCTTTTATTGGTTGGATTATATTATGCATTTTAACGGTTGGGATTGGGTTTTTATGGTTGATTCCTTATATGAATGCAAGTGAGGCACATTTTTATCATGAATTAAAAGGAAATTCAAACAATGATACTGACGGTAAGGTTTTAGTATAAGAAATACATAATAATAACCGCTATAGTAATTCATCTTGTAGAAAATAGTATGGAATGTGAATCAAATTGGGGCTAAAAATGGCTCCTTTTTCCTTTTATGGTAACATAATAAGGAAGGATTAATATTCTTTTAAATTGAATATTTTAATGGTTAACAAATATGAGAAGTTCTCTTTATCAATTTCAATACCAATAAATGTTTGCTAGTTTATAAGGCATCGTTAGATTGGGTCTTTTATGTAAAATGCAAATGTTTGAGAACAGGAGGAAGCATCATGACAAAAATAGCAATTATTTCAGATATCCACGGAAATAAAACTGCGTTAGAAGCAGTTTTAAAAGACATCCGCTCTAGAGAAATTGAGAGGATTTTTTGCTTAGGTGATCTAATTGGAAAAGGCCCTCAAGGTTCAGCATGTATAGAGCTCGTTCAAAAAAATTGCGAAAAAGTAGTTCGTGGCAATTGGGATGTATTTATTCAATCACCTGCAGAAAATGATTTTATTCAGTGGTTTAAAGATCGATTAACAGAAAAAGACTATCAATTTCTATCTTCATTACCATTTCATATTGACCTTGAATTAAATGGACAATTAATCAGGTTTTTTCACGCTTCACCAAGAAGTGAATTTGAGAGGATTTTACCTTTTCATCCAATTGAAAAACGGTTAAGTATGTTTGAAAATAGTGAGCTAACAAATTCAAACGAAAATGATAAGACTCCTGATATCATTTTTTATGGAGATATACATACTACCTTTTTGGAAACTTTCAGAAACGGAATTTTATGCAATGTTGGAAGTGTTGGAAATTCCCTTGATTTAACTTCCGCGTCATATGCGATTCTTGATGGTTCTTATTCAACTAATTCAATCCAATTTGTAAGGGTGGAATATAATAGAGAAGCCGAACTTAAAATTGCCGAAGAGTTAAAATTGCCGGATCTGGATAAATATCATGACGAGATAATGTTTGCTAAGTACAGAAATTCATAATTTAAACTAAAAAACAGTGGGAAACCGTACCTTCCCACTGTTTATTTTATTATTTAACTGTTTAAAAATGGTTTTGATCGTCTCAATGAATGATTTTCACTTACGAATGTGGAACTTAATAGCAATGCCCCACCAATCATTTGAACAATGGTCATTTTCTCTTGTAAGAAAACAGTTGAAATTAGTAAAGACGTGATTGGGTCAACATAACTTAATGCTGCAATACTTTGCCCCTTTAATTTCTGCATACCTGAAAAGAATAATAAGAATCCAATACCGGTGTGTACCATTCCTAAGATAAATATAAATGGAATTGAAGAAACTGACATTTCCAAAATTCCGAATCCTTCGGTAACGAATACATATGGCATGAGAAGTATGGATGCTGCTCCAAGCTGGATAACGGTAATTTCTAAGCCGACCATGTTTTTAATAAACTTATTGAGTAGCATTAGAGAAGCATAAAACACAGCAGCTAATAAACCATAACCAATCCCAATAAAATCTTCTAATCTAGCTGTGCTTAATCCACCACTAGCAACAACTAATAACATACCGAATATGGCTAAGACAATGCAAATTAACTTCTTAGTTGATAATTTTTCTTTCAGTATAAATGGAGATAAAATCAGGACAAAGACTGGTGCAAAATAATAACTTAGTGCCGCGTTAGAGACAGTCGTATATTTATAAGCTTGAAAAAGGAATATCCAATTACCACCTAATGTAATGCTAGAAAGTAACAAAATAAAAGCATTATTTTTTACTGATTTCCATGATATTTTTTTCTTACCGGTAAACATGTATGATATTAAAAATAAACTACCAATTAAACCACGCAATAAAGCTATTTCACTCGAAGCTAATTCAATGTATCTTATAAATACGCCAATCGTACCAAAGATCACCATTGATAGTAGGAATTGAATTTTAGATTTCATCGTCTACTCCTTCGAATCTACGAAACAGCTTATATTTCGCAGATTCTTAATCTGTTATTAATATAAGCTCATACAGTGATGATTCAACAGCAGGAGTAAACGGTGGTGGCGGTGATGTTGAAAATGGTTTCCAAATGTATAAATTAATCGTAGATAAAGGCATTTCGACTCCCCCTTATTGCTAATGGCATATAATTGTTACATTCAATTATACTTGATTAATGAATATATAATGAACAAAAATAAACTTCAAAATAAAGATAGGAGATTTAATATGGAAAAACAACGTAAAATTATTTTATACATAGGTACTTCTATTGATGGCTATATAGCAAACAATGATGGTACGTTAGAATGGTTAGAAACAACAGAAGTAGAAGGAGACTCTGGCTATAATACACTTATAGAAAGAATCGACACTGTTGTAATGGGAAAAGCAACTTATGATGTCGTTCGTGGATTTGATATGGAATATCCTTATCGTACATATAAAAACTATGTGTTTTCAAAATCTGCAACTGGATCAGACGAATATGCTACTTTTATAGATGAAGATATTAAAACTTTTATACAAGAATTACAACAACAACCTGGTAAAGATATATGGTTAATTGGTGGAGGGAATCTAGCTCGAGAATTTTTTAAAGAAAATTTAATTGATGAATTTCAACTAGCGATCGCTCCAATTGTTTTAGGAAAAGGAATCTCTCTTTATACTGGTGATGACATTACCCAAGAATATACTTTAATGAAAGTAGAAAAATTAGGTCAGCTTGCTATGCTTCATTATGTTAGGAGATAATTTTATGAATTTTCCTATTTAGTAGAATAGATCGTTGTTTGATGAAAACTTACAAATAAAATTAACGTTTTTCTTTATTAGTGGTCTGCAGTAGCAGATCTTTTTATTTGCTTAATTTGGAGTTTAAAAAAAGATTTAAATTGATGTTAGGTATTTCTGGGGGTGAAGATCAATTTAGATTCTATTTTATTGGATTGACTTTTGTCAGTCTTCTTATTTTTGTAACAATTAGTTGAATATATAACAAGGGGGGATAAAAATTTTGTCGAATATTAAGATTAGATTAAAAAAAACGGTAATAGGTGATGACTAATGAGAAGTAAATTTAAGAATATAAAACTACTACTTACAGTTGGAATTATTATTGGAATAGTAGTGTCTTGTTTGGTTTTTTTTATTAATAAAGAATTTAGAGGTGACCAGGAAAAAATTATTAATACGGCACAAATACTTAAAGAAAAAATGGAAGAAAAGTACGGGATTACGATTATTGAGAGTAAAGGTTTATACAATAGAGACCATGTAGGTTTCGGTGCCACATTAACTACAAATAATGGAATAACGTTTGATGCTTGGAATCAGTTGAATCGTATTGTTGACTTTTATATGGAAGAAGTTTGGAGAAAGAAAGGTTTGGAAAAATGGGGATACGCAAAACAACATCTTTCCAACGTAAAAAAAATAGATTTAACTATAAGTTATCGTCATGAAGAACAAAAAGAGATTGAACATATGACAGATAAAATAGAAAATGTAAAAAATAAGTTATGGCTAACACTTTATATAGATTTAAATGAAACGTTTAAAAAAGAAAAAGCAAAAGAGGTTGAAAAGGGAATCTATAACTATTATCAACAAATTCTAGATGATGAAGGTGAGGGTATCGACATAAAAACGAAACTGGTTCCTATATGATAATTAAAGATGAGAATGGTGAACTTCCTACTATTGAAAATGTAAGTAGTATTGCAAGAACATTAGAACAATTTTAATATTAAAATTGTTCTTATAAATTTAGTGAAAAATTTATTAGATAAAGGAGGAAGTTGTGAATGGTAGAAAAAATAAACTGGAAAAATAATGCTTTAGGAAGTAAATTTATAACTTCTTTTAGCGGAGGGAAAGACAGTGTACTAGCTTTATATAAAGCTATGAAAATAGGTGAAGCGGTTGGATTAATCGTGATGCTAGAGGAAGACGGGAAACGTTCTAGATCCCACGGAATGCCTCCCGAAATAATACGCGCTCAAACTGAATCAATAGGTTTACCTGTTTATACAGGGGTGGCAAGTTGGGCGGATTATGAAAAAGTATTTACACAGCTATTAGAAAATGCAAAAAATCAAGGAGCAGATGTATTAGTAACGGGTGACATAGATCTGCCCACTCAAGATTGTTGGCATGATCAGGTTACAAAAAATGTTGGATTAAAGCTTGGTCTGCCATTATGGGAAATGAATCACCGTGAAGCTGTCGATGAGTTTATAAATAGAGGTTTTCAAACGATTGTTGTAACAGTCAATTTAACGTTAGGAATGCAGGAAGAAGATTTAGGACAAACGTTAACTCACGAATTTGTAAAGGAGCTTGAAACTCGAGGCATTGATCCATGTGGAGAAAGTGGAGAGTTCCATACTACCGTGATAGATGGACCGATTTTTAATCATCCGATTTTAGTTAAAAAGTGTGAGATCATTAGGGACAGAGAATATGCTTATTTACCATTAGAGCTTGCAAAATAGAATGAGGAAGTAAGAATATATATAAAATACTAAATTAATTATGGTAGAATTCAGATAACCAAAAACTTCCAGGGAGAATTTCCTATGAATTCTTTATTTCGAAAAGGAAAACAACGATATATGAAAATTGAATTAAAACCTATAGTTTTGATTGCAATCATATCTGCCGTTTTAATCGTAAGTGGATTTGATATGAATATTAAAGAAGTATTGATTTATCTTGTACTTTTTCAGATCGGGAAGAGTATTATCTATTACTTTGAATCAAAAAAGGTAAATTGGAAGGAAGATATTAAAGGAATTATTATTTGTTTATTATTTGTATGTGTATATCACATTTTATTTCAACTCTTGATATTAGTTGGTTTTAAATCAATAAAGGTTATTAAAGTTATAATAGGCTTGCTAGTTGCCACTTTGGGCATTTTATCATTTTTGGATATAACATTTATTATTCCTTTTAAGGTTCTTAAGCAAAAGGGAATTAGAAGAAAATAGTACTTAGGTTTTTTAAAAAAAATCGGCAGAAAAAAACAAGTGAAGGGACAAACCTATGAAATTGTTATTTTCAATTGTATTAGCAACCATTTTAGGCATAGTTCTTATGATGTTAGGAGATGTTGGGATAATTATAGGCATTGGAATTTTAGCTGGTACTTTGTTTAGAGGAGTATATCTTTTAAACGATTTAAGCAATAGACTTTCAAAAGTAGCCCCAATTGTACCGAAATCTGATAAGGTAAAAGAAGCTTATGAAAATTATTTAAGAGAAAAAGATATAAACATTTGAGGATGGAAATTATTTCGATCCTTTTTTGTTGTATACTCTTTAAATGGTTTCTACATTTTATAATAAAATGCTGAAATTAACCCAAATTACAAATAAGCGTTGTAAGTGTAATATTATAATAGAATTATATATAAAATTGTAATTATACTTTCATGGGGGAAATAGTCGTGGTAACAACAAATAGTAAATCTATATCTTCATTAACTTTAGGCGTTTTATCGATCATCATTCCTTATATCGGTTTTATACTTGGAATAATAGGACTATTTATTTCTCGAAAAAGTATTTCCGAAATAAATCGTACCAATGAAAAAGGGAAAGGTTTAGCTATTTCCGGAAGGGTTTGTAGTATTGTCGGAATATGCATACAGTCAATTTTGATTATCATTTTAGTTTTAGGAATTATTACTTTTTTTTCAATGAATGATAATATGACTTTTTAATGAGAACATAATAATACACAGGTTTTCGAATGATATAAAAGTAGAGACATAATAATGAAAAAACTTCAAAGCGACTTTGACTGTTTAGATTTAAATGTATATAGTTTATATTAAAGTCTAACGGATCTACATAATTTTTGATTGAGGAGGGACGGACATGGAAGTTTTTGCAGAATATTTAGCAGGTATTGATCATCCAGATCATCGTGAGCGGACTGTTGAAATTTTGGATTGGATTTCGAATAAATTTCCTAGCCTAGAGCCACAAATTAAGTGGAATACGCCGATGTTTTCCAATCATGGCACATTCATCATTGGTATTTCGACTGCAAAGCAACATATGAGCGTATCACCAGAAGAAAAAGGTATTGTTCAATTTGCTGATGAAATTGTAAATGCTGGCTATAGTGCTACAAAAGGATTGTTTCGTATTCCTTGGAAGGCATCAGTCAATTATGATTTACTTGAGAAAATAATTGAGTTCAATATTCAAGATAAAGCGGAATTTACGACTTTTTGGCGTAAATAAAGTACCTTATTTAATAAACTAGTTAGTAAAAATTAAATTTTAAAACAGAATTATTTAATAAAAATAGGGGCTGCTAGAACAGCTCCTATTTTTTATTCAGAAAGATTTAAATAGTAAAAAGGTCATTTTAAGGACTAAATCGAATAATATAGAATCAATGTTTTAAGATAAGTGGTGATTTAAGTGGAATATTGCATACCAAAGAAAATACATATCATTGGTTCAGTTGGAAGTGGAAAGACGACATTAGCAAGACAGATGTCCAAAAAGCTAAATATACCTTATTATGAATTAGATAATGTTGTATGGAAGAGGCAAAAGGGCTATAAAGATATCAGGCGTTCCGAACAAGAAAGAGCATGCTATTTAGATACACTTATTCGTTCGGATACATGGATTATTGAAGGTGTTCATAATGAAGAATGGGTAGATAATAGTTTTCAAAATGCAGAGTTGATTATTTTTTTAGATACTAGCTATTCTGTTAGAACCTACCGAATTATTAAAAGATATTTCTTACAAAAACTTAAATTAGAGAAGTCAAATTATAAACCGACACTTAAAATATTCTTCAAAATGTTTAAATGGAATAAGTATTTTGAAAAGGTGGGGAAACCAACATTTTTTAAAAAGTTTAAAGATTACAATGATAAAATATTAGTCGTTAATGATCTAAATGAGGTGAAAGATTATTTTAACGAACACAGATCAAAAAATATAGGAATCGCAAAATAGCGGTTCCTAATTTTTTTGTATATAGCAACAAGTTCTAATGTAATGGGATTGGAAGGTTTTCTACTAATTCTGATAAAAATACAAATTTAGCTTCTTCTTTAATTTTAGGTATGTATTCCTTTATTACATTTGAGGTAATTTCGCCCGGTTCTCCTACATGTCCAATCGCAATCATAGTTGGTTCGACCCGTACTTTTTCTAATAGTAATCGAGTTTGCTTTTCTATATGTTTATAGGTGTATAAATCATCGAAAAATAACTTGTTTTCAATGACCGGCACGCCTATCTCATCTGCAATTTTAGTAACTACGCTACGATAATTCGTTTTACTATCGAAAAAAAATAGGCCCCTTTCTTTACACGCTGTTAAGACAATGCGCATGACTCTTTCATCGGAAGTTGCTTTTGATCCCATATGATTATTTATTCCTATGGCGTATGGGACGTCATCAATAGCGGCCAGAACTCTTCTTCGAATTTCGTCATCACTTAAGTTGGTCTTAATCGCATTTGGACCTAACCAACTTGCTTTCCCTTTTCTTGGTTCCATTGGTAAATGGACTATTACTTCATAGCCTTTTGAGTGAGCAACTGTTGCATCCTTTTTAGTAGAAGGTAAAAAAGGCATCACTGCAACTGTTAATGGGATTGGTAGTGATAGCATTTGGTCCGTTCCTTTCATGTTATTACCAAAATCATCAATCACTATAGCAAGCTTATGATTAGGCTCAGCAAATACTGAAGAGCAGGTAGTAGTTAGAACTACTAATATAGAGAAAATTGAAGTAATCCAAAGCTTCATCGGTAAATCTCCTTTTCCATTAATTACTATGCTCTACTATTTTCTGTGATTATAAAGAAAATAACCGTAAAAATTGAAAAGAAACTAAAATGTTTAATTACAACTAAACATTATTTTGTGTGCTATTTATAAAATTATAAGAATTAAAATTAATAGTTGAAAGTAGAAGCTTTATAAAAAAGGAACTTTCATACTGTTGGAGAATGTAATTAAGTTAAAGTATTGTTTTCATCTTAGGAGGATCTATGAAAGATTTCCATTGCTGCGCAACGTGCAAGCATTTTAAAGCAGTGAAACAAGTAAGAGGTATGAAATATTATTGTAGTAGATTGGGATTTGAAACAATGACGAACTATAAATTTAATTGCTGGTGTCCAAATGAGAATGTGAAGAAGTTGATCAATAAGTTCAACATGGACCGATAAACTCATAAACAAAAAGAGGAAGATAAAATGAACCGAAATAGGTTATATAAATCGAATACAGACTATGTATTTTTAGGTGTATGTGGAGGAATTGCAGAAGCTTTAATAATCCCATCAATTCTTGTAAGATTGGTATTCCTATTTTTACCAGTATCACTTTTAGTCTATCTAGTTTTGGGAGCACTGATGGAAAATAATGATTTTTATTACGTTGAAAATGTAAGAAAGAAGAGTAGGTTTAAAACGGTGATACTTGCCTTTGTATTTACTGTAATTGTAATGGTGATTTTATCAAATTTGGGATTTTTATGAACTAACACCTTACAAATAAGCATGATCAAAAACTAAAATGACCTTATTTAAAGGTCATTTCAGACTGTTGACAAACGCTCGCTTTCTTCGTTACTTCGCCTGTCTGCGGTGCTCATTACCGTTTAGGGTAACTCCGCTCCTCACCAGGCTTCGCGCCTCGAAAGACAAGCGCTTGCAATCAGTCTGAAAATCAAGTTTAAAGTACTTTGTCTACTCACTGAAATGACCTTATTTAAAGGTCATTTTTAATTTTCTCAATCATCGCACATCCTGCCATTCCCCCAAATAACCCATTGATAATATTGGCAATTCCTTGTCCTTTGGATTCAGTATTTTTATTACTTGAAGTATATGTCAGATCATCAACGATTTGTGCAGTTAATAACGATTCAATTAAGCCAACTAGTGCAGTCTGTTATCAAGGTTAAATCTGGTGGTCGTAGTAGATTATCTACATTTGTTGCTGGTTCATTTTTGCAGCGAAAATCTCGAAAGTAAAAGTAACTTCACAACTTGAAGAAAATAAACGAGTTTATAAAGTAGAGGGTCAACTGTTCTTTGCTTCTGTGACAGATTTTGTTGGAGCTTTTAATTTTAGAGATGTAGTAAAAACAGTCGAGGTTGATTTATCAAAAGCTCATATATGGGACGAATCTGGCGTAGCAGCAATTGATAAAATTGTAATGAAATTTCATGAAAATGATATAAAAACAACCATCATAGGTTTAAATGCAGCAAGTAAATCAATTGTTGATTCAATAGCTATATTTAATAAACCAAACGGTATAAATGAAAATATTGGACATTAAGTAAGCATAGGCTTCTTCGTTTTGAAGAAGCTTTTTTTTTAGGGATTTTTTAATATTAAGTTGAAGAAGGTGACAATACCTTTGAGATAGAAACAAATAAAATAGATGTAAAAAAGGGTGTGGTTAATTTGGACAATAACAATTTAGTAGAGAAACAATTAAAGATCCTCAATGAAATAAACATAATTTGTTTAAATTTAAATTTTCAACTTTGGCTACGAGGAGGGTGGGCAATTGATTTTCTTCTTAGTAAAGTGACCCGGGAACATTCGGACATTGATTTCGTTACTTTCATTCAGTATCGGGAAGAGTTAGAACGGGCTATGGTTAATACTGGTTTTAAGAAAATACAAGTCAGTATGCTTCAAACAGATTTCATAAAAGATGAAGTCGATGTAAGTTTTGTATTTGTTCACATTTCAGAAGAAGGTAAAATCATAGCGAATGGTTTTCCAGACTGGGAATGGAGAAAAGATGCTTTGCCAATTCAAAAATATAATTTAAAAGGTATATCAATTAATGTCCTAAGCCCATGCCAGTTACTTGAAGAAAAATTGGTTTATGAAAAAGGTACGGGACGCAAGCTTCGTCCAAAGGATATTGAGAGTATGAGAGTAATTAAAGGAATTATTGATTCAATAAGCTAATTGAACTTGTTAAGAGATAGTAGGTTTAAAAGAAAAGGAGAGAAAAGATATGAGCAAATCAATTTCGATGAAAAGTCCAACACCTATACTACGTATGTTTGATGAAGAAAAGGCAAAAGAATTTTACATAACATTTTTAGAATTTAAGATTGATTGGGAGCACCGATTTGAAGATGAATTTCCTTTATATATGCAAATTTCTTTTAACAATTGTGTAATTCATCTTTCTGAACACCATGGTGATTGTAGTCCAGGAGCAGCTATTAGAATTGAGGTAGAAAATTTAGAGTTACTTCATTCAAAGTTGCTGTCAAAGAAATATAAATATGCTCGACCTGGCATCGAAGAAACTCCTTGGAAAACAAGAGAGATTCAGGTTGGAGATCCATTTGGTAATAAAATTGTCTTTTATGAGAACATGAAAGACTGAAGTTCTATTGTACAGTAACAAAAGATTAAAGAGGATTGATTTAGGTATCATCCTCTTAAAAATTGAAAAAATGAACCAGGTTAGTATTTGTACTATTTTAATTCTTTTTTCCAATGAGAGTAGACCAAACGATCTGTATTAATCCAGCTGTCAACACACCTACAAGCGTATCCCTCATTCGATCCATCGCATAGTCTTTTGATTGGTGTTCAAATGCAAAGACAAATAGAATTGTCAGAGCGACTTGGTGAATTACTTTTTTGTCTAATTTTAAATATTTAGCAACATATGTACCAATTAATATTAACAGTCCTAAGTTCCATCCAGTGACTTTCATATAACTCGCAATAATTAAAGTAATACCAATTCCAATCATCGTTCCAATGACTCGCTTGATTGATAAACTAATTGTTTTGTCCATTGTTGATTGAACAGTAAGTATAAGAGAAACTGGACCTAAGTAGGGATGTGAGGAACCAAAAAATTTAGAGATCTCCCATGATAATGCAGAACCAATTGATAATTTCCAGATTAGACTAGATATATTTTCAGATGAGTTCAGTGATTTTGTTTCTTCCATAAGCACCTTTTATAGAATTTAAATTTTTTATATTATCCACTCAAATTCAATCTATTATGTATGGGTTGTTGATCGGAATAAATAAGAAATTGAATACTTATAATAGTGTTTAGCTAGTAGACAACAAATAATCGAAATGGGTTGAATTAATGATAACCGTCTTATTTGAATATAAGTTTGAAAAGAAGTTTTTAGAGGATTTTAAATCAAGATTAAAAAATTCGGCACATCCAAAATTTCATTCAGAGCCCTCAAATATTGGAATGAATTTTATGCAAAGAGAAGAAGAGCAATATTATTTCATCAATTTATTTATTAAATATAGAAGTATAGAAGAATATGAAGTACGAACGAGGTTTGAAAGAAGCCAGGTTGAATGGAATGAAACATGGTTTAGTCATGACATTACCCATGAACTATTATCAGTAACAATTTGGGAAGATTTTAGTCCTATGTCCTAGCATCTTCATTGCAACGTGATTCTTATATTTTGGTTATAAAGGATGATTTTTTGTACCCGCAAGGAATTCATATTTCCTTGCAGGTTTTATTATTTTTTCGTTAAAGTAAAAACTGAAATTTCTGGTACACTAAAAAATCGAAACGGAAGCCTTGTTGTTCCTATTCCTCGGTTTACGTATAAGTTTAGAGGTTTTATATGACGATTTAATTTATATAACCCTTCAGTATAAATAGTCGCTAATGGTGGGGTATAAATTGCTTCGTGAAATGGAAGTTTTACTTGTCCACCATGACTATGGCCAGAGAGTTGTAAGTCAATGGGATAGTTTTTAAGGCGTTCTGCAACATCGGGTTCATGTACAAGTAAGACATTAAAGGCGTTTTTTCGTATATTTTTAAATGCTTCAGCGGGATTTGGTTTTCCTAAAAGATAGTCATCCAAACCAATAATATTTAGTATACTGTGATCTTTTAAGACGATTTGTTTCTGATCATTTTCTAAAACTGTAAAACCAGACTTTTTGAAAACTGATGATGAAATTTTCTTCCCTGCACCACCAACGTCATGATTTCCGTAAATAGCATATTTACCATATTTTGCTTTTAATTGTTGAAGTACAGCAGGTATTTGATCTAATTTATTGTATAAAGCGCTATTATCAATTAAATCACCAGTAAACACAATTAAATCAGGATTTTGTTTATTAATTTGATCGATAACATTATTTAATTGCTTTAATGTATAATGAGCACCTAGGTGACTATCACTGAATTGAACGATTTTGATTCCTTCCATCTGCTTTGAAACGGAATTTGATGAGATTGTTATCTGATTGACATCTAACATTTTTGGTTCAATACTTTTTGAATAACTATATAAAATAATAGGGAAAATTAATATTATCAACGTAAAAACTATTAATCTTCTAAGGAACCTACCAAATATGGTATATTTCATATCTATAACCTGCCTTTTATGAATGAATTGATACAATTAAGATTGTAAATAAAATAAATAGAGCACTGACTAAGCTTTCAATTATCCTCATGTTATCACTCCCCCTAGAAAACAGTTTAAGCTCCTTTTGTTACATGAACGTGACAAAATAACAGAAAGAACGGAGGAATTAAAAATCAATATTCTAATCGCTGATGATGAAAAAGATATGTTAAAAATCTTAGGGGCATATTTCAAAAAGGAAGGATACAACGTTTTCTTAGCAGAAGACGGAGAACAAGCGATCGAAATCTTTTATAGTGAAAAAATTGATTTAGCTATTTTAGATTGGTTGATGCCTTTTAATAGTGGAATTAATGTGTGTAAAGAAATAAAGAAAAATGGTGAAACAAAAGTCTTAATGCTAACAGCTAAAAGTGAAGATGAGGACGAATTATTAGCTCTTAAACAAGGAGCTGACGATTTTGTAAGAAAGCCATTCCATCCTGGTGTCCTGATTACTAGAGCTAAAAAATTACTAAAAGAAGAGCATCTAATTGTAATTGGTAATATAAAAGTAGATTTTAAAGGTAAAATAGCATTTAAAAACGAGGAGAATTTAAGTTTAACGAAAAAGGAAATTGATTTATTGAGCTGTTTTGTACGGAATCGTGGAAATATCTTGTCACGTGAGGATTTATTAATTAATGTATGGGGGATTGATTACGATGGAGATGATCGGACGGTGGATACCCATATAAGAAGATTAAGAGAAAAAATAGGAGAAGACCTAATTCAAACACATCGAGGTTTAGGATACAGTCTTATAAAAGAAAAATGAATCGATTAGGAAGAAAAATATCGATAACAATTACCATATGTATTCTTTTTGTTTTTATTTTTTACCTAATTATCAATTCTTATTTACTACCTAAATATTACTTATTTCAGATGAAAAATAGAGTACATGACATTTCAACAGCGATAAACAAGCTGCCAATGGCTGAGTTTAAACAGTCGATTAATCAATTGGAACAAAAAAATAATGTAACAATCGTTTATGAACCAATTCAAACTAACTTAGACCAGTTTAATGGGCTATTAAGAGATAAACTATATCAGAAAAGAGTAACCTTAAATAAATTTTGGGTTACAGAACAAACACTAAATCAAGTTAAAAGTGGTAAAAGAATTAGTAAAATCTATGATCAAGGTAAGTTGAAATCTAGTTTTTTAGTTGATTTTATTCAAAAGGATAATGTATTTATTGTAGTCGGTGTCTCTATTGTTTATTTAAGTGATGCTGTTCATATCGTTAATAAGTTTACTATTTATATTATGATTTTCTTAATTTTAATGTTGATTTTAATGGTTTGGATTTGGTCAAAAAAAATAACAGATCCATTAAAAGAGTTAAAAGATATTTCTAAAGAAATCGCTGAATTAGATTTTAAAAAGGCAAAAATTTCAACTAATGATGAAATCGAAGAACTTGCTAAAAGTATTAACGAAATGAGTGACAAATTGAGGATTGCCCACGATGATTTAAATCAACGGAATGCAAATTTAAAAACGTTCATATCAGATATTTCTCATGAACTTAAAACACCACTAGCTTTAATCAAAGCTTATTCTGTAGGCGTTAAAGACGGAATAGATGATGGAACTTATGTTGATACAATTATTAAACAAACAGATCAAATAAACCGATTAATTGATAAATTATTAGAATTATCAAGAATTGAACGAGAAATATTACAGATAGAACAATTTGACTTAATTAAGCTTTTTGAATCTAGTTTGGAAAACTTTGAAATCGAATTGAATCAAAATAATATCATTTTAACAAAAGAATATATCCCTACGAACGAACTAAATATTGAAGTAGATCGTGACCAATTCGAGAAAGTATTTAATAATTTAATTAGTAATGCAATTAAATATACAAAAACTCCGGGAATTAAAATTAAGATTTACGAGGAAAATGAGGAAATTGTATTCCTGATTAAAAATGAAACGAATCTTAATAATTCTACTCAAATTGAGCAAATCTGGGAACCGTTTTATGTTATGGAGGCTTCCAGAAATAAACATTTAACTGGTACAGGCTTAGGTCTAGCGATCGTAAAATCGATTTTAACCCGTCATCAGTTAAAACATGATGTGAAATTAAGAGATGGAAACATTCAATTTTCAATTCATTTTCCAAAACCCTTACAGTAGAGTAAGGGTTTTTATTTTTTACTTAGTTATAAGATTCAAGCCATAAAGCAACATGATGGAAATGTTTTACATAGTAGTACCTATTAATCTATGAAAATCCATCTTGTGGGTTTTACATTTATTGATGGATAACAACACCTGTACCAATTGGAACCATTGAGGATAATTCAAGAACATCCTTATTATACATTCGAATACAACCATGTGAAACAAATTGACCAATTGTTGATGGATTATCAGTTCCATGAATTCCGTAATGTGGAGCTGATAGTCCCATCCATAGTACTCCAAAAGGTCCACCAGGATTTGGATCTTTATTTATAATTGTATAGGTTCCTGTAGGAGTTGGTGTAAGCATTTTCCCAACACCGATTGGGTAAGTTTTAAGCAGATTGCTTCCGTCGAAAAGTTTTAGCTGACGGTTTGATGTAGAAATGTAGATCCAATTAGTCATTTTTTATCAGCTCCAGTTTTTAACCATAGTATGAAGAATGTTTAATAGTTGTTAAATACAAGTGGAGTAATAGAAATATGAATTTTAAATAGAAAAAATAGTAAGTTTCCATTACTTTTCTACTATTTCCTTAGTACCAAGATAGGAGCAAATGAATACTCTATAGGACAAGCACTTTAAGGAGAGGATTAGTCTATAGTGTCTAATACAATTAAATATTTTCAATATGCCCAAGAAGTTTCAAAAAAGATTGGCTGGTTACCCGAAGTAATTTATACTCAATGGCAAGTAGAAACAGCGCATTTTACATCTAAAAATTTTAAGAAAAATAACAATATCGCAGGTCAAACATGGTATCCAGGCTTACCACTTAGTAGTAGAGGAACAGCTAGACCTAAAAATGAAGGTGGATATTATATAAAATATAATGATCCAGTTCAAGGGTATGTTGATTTTATTTTGAATAATCCACGTTACAGTAAAGTTAAAACTTACAAAACTGCTAATGAACAATTTGAAGCGATTGCTGCGGCAGGTTGGGCAGCAGACCCTAATTATGCAGATGTACTCATCTCGGTTAATAATGCAAATATTAAAAATGGATTATATAAAAGGATTATTCAAATTGAGTTACATCCTTATAAAGGAATCCTAAAAAAAGGATCAAGGGGAGTACAAGTAAAGAAAATCCAAGAAATAATAGGTGTTAAAGTCGATGGCATATTCGGGATTCAAACCGAAAAAGCAGTGAAAGATTTTCAAAGAAAAAATGATTTAGTAGTTGATGGAATTGTTGGGGTAAAAACATGGTGGAAACTTTTCAATCCAACAAATCTATAATGTATTTAATCATTTATAAAATGACCTGTATGATTTTAAATACAGGTTTTTTAATTTAAACCTATTACATAAGAGGGTTTTGAAAGATTTTTATAGAAAAGTTAACAATAACCATTCAAGAAAAGGAGAACGAAGGTGGACATAAGAAATGCGGTAAATAATGATTGTGAATCAATCGTAATTCTAGATTCTCAAATTATTGAAAGTCGAATTAGGGAAAATCAAATTAAACAATCAATTGAAGAAAATCGATGCATTGTTTGTGAAATGGATAAGAGGATAGTAGGTTTTATGATTTATCATAAATTTTTCTTTGACCATTTATTTATTGATTTAATAATTGTTTCACCAAAAACGAGAAGGCTTGGTATAGCAAAAAATCTCATGAAATATGTTGAAGTTTTTTCAGATAAGAAATTATTTTCATCTACTAACAAATCTAATATCTCAATGCAAAAAGTATTTCAATCTCTAGGATATATTGAAAGTGGATTTATCGATAATTTGGATGAAGGAGATTCTGAAATTATTTATGTTAAATTAATAGATTAAGCGATATTTTAGGTGATTTATTTTTTAAAGAAGAATTAAAATATTTTTATTACCCCAATTAGCATTAGCCACTTTCAAATACCCATCTTCAATACCATTTAAATTTATTCTCAGGTTATCTAACTTAGATCAAAATAAACCTATGTTCATATTTAAATTAAACGTTTACTATTATTCATAATCTTTATGAAAAAAGTGTGTAAAAAGTACTGATGGATTGAATGATTTGTTACTTTAGGCTAATCAGTATAAAAAAATTTTAAATACATTCTTCCTGTTATTCTATTTTTCAATGCATGATGAATAGTAATAGTATATAAATGCTCCAATTATATCACTACAAGGAGTGGAAATATGGATTTTAAAAGGGAATTCATCTTAAAAACAAAAGCAATATATAAAGAAACTGTTACAGAAAATATGGCATACAGTAAGATGTGTGAGAAGTTCGAATCATATTTTGTTGATTTAAGGGAGTCTTTAAAAAAGGAAATTGAAGTTTCGAATGGTGAGTTTGATATTATGATTGATAAAGATAGTGTTATTGAGGTCTTATTAAATCAAAGAGAGTTATTAATTACGATTGATGACGTTGGGGTAGTAGTTAGTATTAAATATTTTGATGAAGTGCAAAATGAACAGGTTGAAAATAAGATTGATATAATTGAATATGATGGTGGCGCATATAAGAGTCAAGTATTTCAATCACCAATTACAAGAAATATAATCGATAATTATTTAGCAATTGCGTTTAGAGATGATTTAGAAAAGAATTTTGAGAGTTATAGTGAATGATAAAATTTCTTCACGCAGATGAAAAATTAATGCTCAAAAATACACTATTGAATCTATAATATTTCATCTAATCTGAAGAGCTTGGGACTTCCAAGCTCTTTTATTTTGACTATAGTTCCTTGACTTGAAATCTTAAAACAGTTTTCAATTTTTCAGGCTGAGTTTTTCTCGCATCAGAAATATAGATTTCTTTATGTGTTTTTTGAACTCTTTGTAAATTATTCTCCATACAGAAATCTTCCATTATTTTAAATGTTCTTGGCTCGTCATCATAACTTCCGATGTGCATGGTTTGAACAGATAGGCCATCTGTAATCGATTCGTGTTTTACGTTTGCTAACAGTGGATTTTTCTTTTTTTGTTTAAGTTGATCTAAAATGATGTATGTTAAATCTTCTGTAACAAAGTCGGGTTGTCTAATCATTAATTTATATAGAAGATGGTCTTTATTTAAATAGTCTAGTTTTCGACCTTCTTCATCTAAATCCCAAACACCTTCAAGAGGGAAGACTGTGTAATCAAAGTATCCTTGTGGAACAATGCCTTTTTTGGGCAACATTTTAATGGCATATGCTAACGAATAAAGTGCTTCGACATTTTCTTTAAATAATTGATTATTTGGATTACCTTTGCCTTTAATCGTTATATATTTAAAGGTTGGTATTTTAATTTTACTAGGCTTACTTTTCGGTAAATAAATTTCTTTTAAACTTTTTCTCCACTCAAATTTACTCACAAAAAAACTCCCTTTATAATAAGTCAGTTTGGTTTATTTTGTTATGACTATGCTTGTTAAAAACAAAAAGCAATCACATAAATATGTCATTGCTTTTAAAAGGTTTAATGATATGTACGATAAACTCCTATAACTTTTCCTAAAATTGATACTTGTTTTAATAAAATAGGAAACAGGGCATCATTTTCAGGTTGAAGTCTAAAATGGTCGCTTTCTTTATAAAAGCGCTTTACTGTAGCTTCACTATCTTCAGTCATGGCAACAACTATTTCGCCATTTTCAGCAGTGAATTGTTTTTTAACGATTACAAGATCGCCATTCAATATACCAGCATTGATCATGCTATCCCCTTCTACTCGTAACATAAAAACTTGTTCGTTAGATGGAGCGACAGATGTCGGTAAAGGGAAATATTCTTCTACGTTTTCAACTGCAGTTATTGGGATACCTGCAGTTACTTTACCGATTACGGGAATGTTAATAATATCGTTATAGACTTCACTGTATGATGCTTGTACTTCATTCACAACCGTTGCTGTATCGCCAAGAATCTCAATTGCACGCGGTTTCGTAGGGTCTCTTCGAATAAAGCCTTTTTGTTCTAGTCTCTCTAAATGACCATGTACTGTAGAGCTTGAAGCTAAACCAACAGCCTCAGCAATCTCTCGAACTGAAGGTGGATAACCTTTAATTTTTACTTCGTCTTTAATATAAGCTAAAATTTCTGCTTGCCTTTTCGATAGTTTGTTCATTCGAATTTCCCCCTTGCTTATAAAGTAGATAATACGTTCCTCTTTATTTTTTTCATTATATCATGATAGGATATAATATACAAACGTTAGTTCTATTTTTTATTAAAGTAGTTTTCGTGTTCGTATGTAGGGAACAGTTAATGAATGCAATAATTTACGCGAGAGTAAGTACAGCAAAGGATTCACAAGAAACAACATTGCATAGACAAATAAGTGAAACAACCGAATGGGAATGTGTATTCTAGAAACAATAGGCGAACAGGCCAGTGTGTATGAAGTAGAAAGAGTAGAGTTATTCCAGCTATTCCAAATTATAAAAGAGCATCAAGTTGATGCTTTGTTAATACAAGATGAATCACGTTTAGGAAGTGGTCATGCAAGAATCGGGCGGATACATAACTAAAATATAGAAAATCTAATAAATACAAGTAAGAAACACTTTGGTTTAGTGGTGTTTTTTAAAGTTTATACAATTAAATTTTTAACATTTTAATACAAGCCCTATTTTTTTGTAAACTTATCGACTTATTAAATTACTATCTAAAATTGATTAAATCAGATTCATAGATTAAGAGGAGGAGAAAAATGAAAGCAGTTATTTATTGCCGAGTTAGTACAGAAAAAAATACACAAGATACTTCATTAAAAAGACAAAGGGAAGAACTAGAAAAATTAGCAAATATTAATAAACTTGATGTGATTAAGATAATTGAAGAAAGACATAGTGGTTTTGATATAGAACGTGAAGGAATTATTGAAGCTTTAGCAATATTTAAGGATAAGCAGGCTGAGGTCTTACTTTTACAAGACGATACCCGATTAGGCAGGGGACATTCGAAAATAGCACTTATCCATGAATTACGCAAAATGGCAATAAAAGTTTATACAATACAAGATCATGGGGAGATATCTTTATCGGATGCGGATTTAATGGTTTTGGAAATATTAAGTACAGTAGAAGAGTTTCAACGAAGAATTGCTAATTATAAAATAAGTAGGGGGATGCGTAGAGCTGTCGAGAATGGTTTTCAACCGCACAAGAATATCTCAAATAATCATTTAGGAGGTAGGGAAAAAAAAGAATTGCCTGTGGAAGAAATAATAAATCTTAGAAACAAGAAACTTACTTTTCATGAAATTGCAGCTACATTACGAGGTTTAGGTTATGAAGTAAGTAGGGCTACTGTTCATAGAAGGTATAAAGAATATTTCGATGAACTAAATCAGGATTCTATTAAGAATTAAAGAAAATTAGAGATTGTTAGTTAATAGTTATCAGTTAGCTTTTTCTAATAATCAAAAAGAAATACATAATTTAATCTATATAGATTTTATCCTAAAGAAGGATTTAGAATATCTTAACCTAGTATTAATGTAATGCCTGAAATGTTTATAAAATACTGACATTAAGTTTTGTTATTGCTATGATGAGCCATCTTTTATATTTTTGTTTATTTTCTTAACGAAGTAAATTCGAATAATCCTGACGTTACCTCCATCAGGATATTTATATTATTGGGTTGACCCATCAACCCAATCTATTTTATAATGAATTGTAAGAAAATTCCATCTATTAAGGTTGGAAGAGAGAGGATTGGATGTATTTTATATTAGATATAAAACAGAAATGCATCTTATTAGGCTACAAGGGTATTACAAATAAAAAATACATCAAAGAGCTAAATCGATTGGTCATGACAACACATCCAGCTAACATTCATCGGCATCTATTACTCAATCTTAAATTCCCCCTATCAATATTGTTTTTACATAATCTTTTATTATCTCAAATTCAAATTCTCATTATACGAAAACCACAAATTATGGCTCTGAAGGTCATACTTAATTACGCTTATATATTTAGATAAAATATATAAAAAAATAAAGAAGGGTGGTGAAGAAAAAAAGTTATCCGTCAATAGGAAAAATGTTAGTTTTTGAGTTTTACCGGGGACGTCTTTCTATTCTTCCAATTGGATCCACTAGGAATTGTATAAGCAATGATCCATAAGAAGAATTAAAGACAGTCGCAATTTCATTTTCAGAAGACCACTAAAATCGGAGGTAGAATATGCTAAGACGTCAAGCTAGGTTGAAAAATCTGGTAAGCTTGTGTTTATCAGTGGGTATGTTTCTTTCTATACTTCCAACGGCATCTGCTGTTGGAACTGAAAAGGAGGAATTAATTAATAATGTTTCCAACAATCAAACCTATAAGACTATAGGAAAAGTAACAAAGATTACGAAAGAAAGAAATAATGTGTACTTGGATTTAGAAACAGGAGAAAAAATAAAGATAAACTTCCTAAAAAATAATGTTTTTCGACTGCATTTGGACCCAAAAGGTATTTTTGAAGATTATCCAACTCCTAATGAGCCTGAGCATGTGACAAAGATTATTGACAAAAATGTTAGCGATTACAATAAACAATATGGGGAAATTGACATTAAGGTTGATGATCGTGATAACAATGTCTATAAAATATCCACTGATGCTTTAGAGTTAAGAGTAGATAAAACGACTTCAAAGATGAGCCTTTACGATAAAAAAAGATCAAAGATTCTATGGAGTGAAAGTGAACCGCTAAGACATTCAAACGGAAGAACAGTTCAAACCCTTGATACAAAAGAAAATGAATATTTTTATGGCGGAGGTCAACAGAATGGTTTTTATGCACATAAGAATAATTCCATAAACATTTCAATTGGGGGAGGTTGGGATGCAGGAGCTGCATCAAGCCCAGTCCCTTTCTATATAAGCACCCAAGGCTACGGAGTCATGCGAAATACTTTTAAGCCAGGCGTTTATGATTTTACAAAAACTGCTACTTTAACTCACAGTGAAGACAGATTTGACGCTTATTATTTTGTAGATGATTCCATTCCAAAAATCATTAATGATTATTCAGAATTAACTGGGAAACCGGCACTTATGCCAAAATACGGTTTCTATTTAGGGCATGCTGATTGTTTTAATGGAACTCATAATGGTCATAAGGACCAAAGAACACTCTTGACTAATGGATTAAATACAATAGATCAATATGAAGATCACGATATGCCGTTAGGATGGTTTTTACCAAATGATGGCTATGGATGCGGTTATGGTGGACTTGGTAATTTGAAACAGTTCGTTGATAAAGCAAATAATCAAAAAGTAGAGGTTGGCTTATGGACACAAAGCAATCTCTATCCAGATCCTAATCTACCTGTTGATAGTCCTTTACGAAGAGACCTTGACGGGGAAGTTAAAGCAGGTGTAAGAGCAATAAAGACGGATGTTGCATGGGTTGGACAAGGTTATTCCATGGCCTTAAATGCCACACGACTAGCAGCGGAAGGAATTCAAAAAGAAGATAATTCTGGTGGTGCACGTCCATTTGTTATTTCGTTAGATGGGTGGGCTGGTACTCAACGTTATGCTGGATTATGGTCAGGCGACCAATATGGCGGTAATTGGGAGTACATAAGAATGCATATCCCTACTTACATTGGAGCAGGATTATCAGGAAATCCAAACGTCGGCTCAGATATGGATGGTATATTTGGCGGAGATGCAAAAGTACAGACCCGTGATTTCCAATGGAAAGCATTCACTCCTATCCAAATCGACATGGATGGCTGGGCATCTGGAGGCAATGATTACAGTAAATCTAAAAATCCATGGAATTATGGTGAACCATATGCGTCTATTAATCGGATGTATTTAAATTTAAAATCACAGATGCTGCCTTATATCTACACGATTGCTGAGGAAGCTACATCAAAATCCATGCCAATGATTAGAGGAATGATGTTAGAATATCCAAATGATCCTTATACGTACGGTACGCAAACACAGTATCAATATATGTGGGGGCCAAATCTATTAGTTGCACCAATATATGATGGAAACTCTAATGCAGCTGAAGTAAGGAACGATATTTATCTTCCAGATAAAAATCAAATTTGGATCGATTATTTTACAGGTGAGCAATACAAGGGAGGTTCAGTTCTTCATAACATTAATGCTCCATTATGGAAGACCCCTGTATTTGTTAAAGCTGGTGCAATTATTCCAATGGCACCAGAAAATAATTCTATTAATGAATTAAATGGTTCTGAAAATAGAATATTTGATGTATATCCAGCTGGAAAATCAGAGTTTACTCTATACGAAGACGATGGGAAAACTGTTGATTATAAGGAAAAGAAAAATACAAGTACGAAGGTTACTTCAAAAGTAATTAAGGAAAGAGCTGTTATAACCGTTGATACCACAAAAGGAAAGGGCTATAAAGGGATGGTTACAAATAGGGGCACAGAAGTGATTGTCAACACACGTGTAATCCCGAGAGATATAACGGTTAAGGTTGGAAATAAAGATATTAATTTAAGGAGAGTTACGAATGAAGAGGAATATAAAAACTCAGAAAACGTGTACTTCTATAATGAAAAACCAAACTTGAACAAATATTCTACCAAAGGCTCAACATTTGAAAAAACTGATATTATTACATCGCCTAAGCTTTATATTAAGGTAGGGAAAACAGATATCACGAAAAATAAAATAACATATACAGTAGATGGCTTCAATAATAATCAAAAGAAGGATGTCGTAGATAAAGAAGTACCAACGATTCCATCCGGGCTTCATGCTGATGACGCCAACATTACAGATCGTGAAATTAAATTAAATTGGGAAAAGGTTGATGGTTCGTATACAACTTATGATTTAATGATTGATGGTATTATTCATACAAATGTGTTTAAGTCAAATGATAGTCAGCAAACACCATTCTATCTTCATACAGGTTTAACCTCTGATTCAGAATATTCTTATCGAATAAGAGCAACGAATACAAAAGGTTCATCTGGCTGGAGTGATGAAATCAAAATAAGAACGAAGCTTGACCGATACAGAAATGTCCCTAAGAATATGACCGCAAAAGCAGATAGTGAACAGCCGGGACAAGAAGCATCTTTAGCAGTCGATGGCAAGGATGATTCATTGTGGCATACTCAATGGGGAGATGCTGGCAATAAACTGCCACATACATTTGAGATTGATATGAAGCTAGCATATGAACTAGATAAGCTCGAGTATGTTCCAAGACCTGATGCAGGGAATGGGACAATATTAAAATACAATTTAGACGTAAGCCTAGATGGCAAAACTTATAAAAATATCATCACTGATGGAACCTTTGAAAGGAATAACGAAACAAAAGTCATAGATTTTAAGGGAAATATTAGTGCAAGGTATATTAAGTTAACCATATTAAACTCTGTAGGTGGCTTTGGAAGTGCACAGGAATTCAGGCCATACAAAAAGGATAAAACAGGAGGAACCGTTGTAGGTGAGAATATACCGAATGGAGTCATTGATGAAGATGACCTACTCTTCTTTGCAAGCTATATGGGTGTTGACCAAACGGATACAGCTTGGGGACAGGTATCAAGAGTTGATCTTAATTTTAATGGAGTAATTGATGCCTATGATTTAATGTATGTAGCATCTAAATTAGGTGAAAAACCTCTTCAAACAACAGGAAGACCGGTTGCCGGACTATTGGACATTCGACCAAGTAAGCAGCAGTTGCAAAAAGGAGAGGAATTTTCAGTAGAAATAATAGGAGCAGGATTAAAGGATATCAATGCGTTTAACCTGGAACTAGGGCTGGATCCGAACAAGTATGAATTAGTAAAAGAATGTAAACCTGACGGGACTTGCGGTGAAAATATTGTTACGCCTTCCAAAGACATAGCCAATATGTTAAATTACTCCGCTCTAGCGGGTATTGGAAATTCTGAACAACGAATTATGGCTGCGTTTTCTAACAAGGGAACACAAAATACATTAGAGGGTACGAAGACACTAGCCACGCTTAAGTTAAAGGCTAAGAAAGATCTTCAATTCGATATACCAATTACCAGATCCTTACTAATTAATACAGCCTTTGACACTATTGATGAAATAGGAGAGGTTTTAACTCCAGGCCAAGAACCAGGAGAGGTTGAACAACCACAAGAGCCTAAGGAACTGCAATTATCAAATAAAGATATGGCAGTTACTGGTGATGGGGAAAAGATGCAGGGCGGTGCAGCAGCTTTTGCCAATCTGATTGACGGTGAGATAAGTGAAAATTCATTGGCTGAATTGAAATGGAGCCTAACTGGAAATGAAGGAATTTCACTACCGTTACCTGTTGATTTTAATTTTATTAAACCACAAGAGTTGACTAAATTTATTGTTTACAATCGCCCTCAATATACGAATGGCAAAATTAAAACACTAAGTGCCAAAATATATTCTGATTCTGGAAAAGAGTATGATTTAGGTGAAAAAAGTGTTCAATTTGACGACAAATCAGTAACTTTCGATTTAGCAGTGTTTGATATACCGATTGGAACCAAATTTACAAAGTTATCGATTATCTTTAAGGAATCGCATAGTGGGCCACTTATGTTATCTGTTGCAGAAGTAAAAGTTTTTACAAAGAACCCTGCTTATGTAGAGAACTAATAGTAAATACACAAACAATCAACTATTATTCTCATAATTTAGTTTCTATGAGTTATTCTTTTGTATTAATTTGTACAACAACCCGTTGTTGTTATAATTGGTTATTTTGAAGAAAAACTCTTCTTCCTTATTACAACCATTCTTTAATACAGATGAGCGGTACACGAGTATAAATAGAGGTGGAGGTATGGATTAATTTGTGTATCCAGACAGGTTTTTGGTTACAATAAATTTGTAAAAAAATATTCAAGAACTAAATATTGTCTTGAAAGAGACAGCATGCCCGTTGTTTGTAAAAAATCTTGGGAGAAGTAGAAAGATAAGGAAGTGTAGAGAAGAATCTCGAGCTTCCTTATTTTTTGATTTTTTTTAAGTCGTTTAGATAAAACATCATTATAATAGTTTGGAAGAAACCATACCGTAATAGAACCTGGTTGTTAGGTTGACTCTACAAGTGTCGGTGATATAATTTATGATATTAATAGAATCTAAGTATGGTTTGGAGGCATGTTTAATAATATGAAACCATTGCAGCATGAAAGTTTAATCCCACTTTATCACCAATTGATGGAAAGACTAAAGGATTCGATTGAAAAAGGAAATTGGACCCCTGGAGATAAAATTCCATCGGAAAATCAATTGATGGTTCAATTTAGTGTGAGCCGTAACACCGCTAAAAAGGCAATTGAGGAGCTAGTTCAAGAAGGGATCCTATACCGAATTCAAGGTAAAGGTACATATGTGGCAAAACCAAAATTACAGCAGTCATTAATGGGATTCTATAGCTTTAGCAAAGTATTAAAAGAAAAAGGACTGAATCCAAAGGATATCATTCTGAAAATAGAAGAAGTCAAACCGACTGTCAAAATCAAAGAAGCGCTTCAGTTGGGTGAAAATATGAATGTCATTGAAATGAAACGCCTTCGCTGTGCTGAAGATGAGCCGTTTATTTTGGAATCATCTTTTATTCCGAAACATGTTGTTACAGATATAGAGCAGTTAAAAAAGGTAGGCGAAATTTCTTTATATGATTTATTTTCACAACAGTTTAATACCATGGTAACAAGAGCAAAAGAGGCTTTTGAACCAGTTCTCATCCGTGCCGACGAAAGTGAATATTTGCAATCGGAAGAAGGTCGTCCCGCACTTCTGCTTGAACGAACTGCCTACAATGCCAATGGTGAGCCTGTTGAATTTTGTATCTCCATTGTACGTGGCGATCGCTGTCGCTTTTACACAGAACTACGTTAATCATAAAAAATCGGGGTCAAGCTGCGTCAAGACTAATGGGTTGGGTGATTGTCGTCTTGGAATACGGGCTTACCTTCTATATGGCATTTACATTTTTTAAATCTTGGGCAGAAATAGATTTCGAAATCGTGGGAGTCATTTTTTTCATTTTCTTAGTCGCATCATTTATCTTTATAACCGTTTATTCTATTAAGAATCACGAATTAAATACTACAAATTAGATAAACTCTGACTATTTAATAGTGTCAGAGCTTTTTTGTAAGGCCGACAGAACGTTCGTATGATATGAGTATAGTTTTAACGAATTTGAGTGTTATTTTGCGATCTAAGTTTAGTTGTTGTGTTCAATGTGATATTTTTATTTAATATTAACTCTTTTAAAATCCCTTAAGGTCCTCGAACTATTGGTCTGTGTTGTTCTATCCAAACAAGGAGGCTTTGTCCACTTATAAAGAATGTACATTCTTCCTTACAATCTTTACTCATAATATTTAATTTTGTCCTTAAAATAAAAAGGTCTTAACTTATTTATTAACAAGTAAATATATTTTTAAATAGTGAATTTATTCAATAAATCAATTGAGAAATTAAAATAGATTTTCCTAAAAATAAGTTTAGGGTTTTGGTTATTAACAATACTTTTTTTAGTTGCTAAACTGTGAATAAAAAGAGGAATGAAAAGGCGGTTAAAAAACCTAAAAAACTTAGGAGGTAGTTAAAACGCTGGTGGTAGAGATAAGTTGGAATTACTTAGTTCCGAAATTGTAAGATTACGTCAAAACGGTCTAACATATGAAGCAATTGCAGCTACCTTAAAAGAATTTGGATATAATGATTCAAAGTAACTATCAATAAAAGGTATAAAGAACATATGAAAGAAATCTCCAATATTGAAAGCTAATCCAATTTATTGTAAGATGAGATACATTGAATAGAATATCAGACTCTGACTAACGATCGCTTTCTTCTTTCCATAGCATGAAGTGCGGTGCTCTTAACATCTATGTTAAAACAGCTCGCCGTCAGACTTTCTCGCAAAGAAAGAACATACTTAATCGTCTGATTATCAAAGTGATGGAAAAACAGTGAATAGATAAGATAAAAATAGAGGAGAGGTTACTAATGGTTACTAAAAAAACTTTAGATAGAATAAATGAATTATCAAAAAAGTCAAAAGAAGTAGGGTTAAGTCCTGACGAGAAAATTGAACAAGATCAATTAAGAAAAGAATATTTAGCAGATTTCCGTTCTCGTATGATGGATGAATTAACTTCACTTAAAATTGTCGATGAAAAAGGGAATGATATTACACCTACAAAATTAAAACATGAAAAAGCAATGCGTAAAAAAAACTTACATTAAAAAAGTTTTAACAATATAAAATTTCATATTTTGTTAAAAATAACAGAAAGAAGCAGAAGAATATTCTGCTTTTTTCTATTTCTTGGAAAGAATTTGTTAAAAATGTCAAAACTAACTGTTAGTTATTGTAATAAATCATGGTAAATTATATGATAATATCTATGAATAAGCTAAAGGAGCGAAATTTATGTCTAATAATATTGAACAATTAGCAATTAATACGATTCGTACACTATCAATTGATGCAATCGAGAAATCTAATTCTGGTCATCCAGGAATGCCAATGGGTGCTGCACCGATGGCATATGCATTATTTGCAAAATTTATGAATCATAACCCAAAAAATTCAAAATGGTTTAACAGAGATCGATTTGTGTTATCAGCAGGCCATGGTTCAATGTTACTTTATAGCATGTTACATTTATCAGGCTACGAAGTGTCGATTGAAGATATTAAAAACTTCCGTCAATGGGGAAGCAACACTCCAGGACATCCTGAATTTGGACATACACACGGTGTTGAAGCTACGACAGGCCCATTAGGACAAGGTATTGCGATGGCTGTTGGGATGGCTTTAGCAGAGCGTCATTTAGCAGGTACATATAATAAAGAAGATTTAAATGTAGTTGACCACTTTACATACTCAATTTGTGGAGATGGAGATTTAATGGAAGGTGTTTCTGCAGAGGCAGCTTCATTAGCGGGACATTTACAATTAGGGCGCTTAGTAGTTCTTTATGATTCAAATGATATTTCATTAGACGGAGAATTAAATCGTTCATTCTCTGAAAGTGTAGAAGACCGCTTTAAAGCTTATGGATGGCAAGTTATCCGAGTTGAAGATGGTAATAACTTAGATGAAATCACTGCTGCGATCCAAAAAGCTCAAGAAGAATTATCAAAACCAACTTTAATTGAAGTAAAAACAACAATCGGTTACGGTTCTCCGAATAAATCTGGTAAATCAAAATCACACGGTGAGCCATTAGGAAAAGAAGAAACGATTTTAACGAAACAAGCGTATGCTTGGGGTTATGAAAATGCATTCCACGTTCCAGAAGAAGTGTATGCACATTTTAATAAAGTAATCGTAGAAGCTGGTGCAAAGAAAGAAGCAGAATGGGAAGCTACATTTGCAAAATACGAAGAAAAATATCCTGAATTAGCAGCTCAATTAAAGAATGCAATTGAAGGTAATATTACTGTAGATTTAGAAACAGCATTACCTAAATATGAAGTGGGTAAAAAAATTGCGACTCGTTCATCTTCAGGGGAAGCAATTAACGCTATTGCAAACGTATTACCTAGTTTCTTTGGGGGATCTGCTGACTTAGCTGGATCTAACAAAACGTATATGAATGGTAAAGGTGACTTTACAAGAGAAAGCTACGACGGACGGAATATTTGGTTCGGTGTACGTGAATTTGCAATGGGTGCAGCCTTAAATGGTATGGCTCTACATGGTGGAGTTCATGCGTTTGGCGCGACATTCTTTGTGTTCTCAGATTACTTAAAACCAGCAATTCGCTTAGCAGCTTTAATGAATTTACCAGTTACTTATGTATTTACTCATGATAGTATCGCAGTTGGTGAAGATGGACCTACTCACGAACCAGTTGAGCAACTAGCAGCATTCAGATCAATGCCTAATCTGAATGTAATTCGTCCAGCAGACGGAAATGAAAGCTCAGCAGCATGGAAAGTGGCAGTAGAAGCTAAAGACGCACCTACAATGTTAGTATTATCACGTCAAGATTTACCAACATTAGAGGGGACTACTTCTGATATTTATAATAAAGTTTCTAAAGGTGCTTACGTTATTTCTCCAGCAAAGCAAGATAAAATTGATGTTGTCTTAATTGCTGCAGGTAGTGAAGTACAATTAGCAGTTGGAGCACAAGAAAAGTTAGCGGCAGAAGGAATTTCTGCATCAGTTGTTTCAATGCCTTCAATGGATTTATTCGAAAAGCAATCTGATGAATATAAACAATCAGTATTACCAAGAGAATTTACGAAAAGAGTAGCAGTAGAAATGGGTTCTTCATTCGGCTGGCATAGATATGTAGGATTCGATGGAGAAGTTATCTCAATCGATACATTTGGCGCATCTGCTCCAGGTAACTTATTAATGGAGAAATTCGGATTTACTGTTGATCATGTCGTATCAGCAGCAAAAAAAGTATTACAATAAAAGGTAAAGATGGGAAAAGTAGGGAAAGAATTTTAAATTCTTTTCCTATTTCCTAAACCTTTTTTCAATATAATTCTTTATTAAAGATTTTTCGACAAAACTAGTTGATTTTCACTCCTTAAAAATGACAAATATTTTGAATGGAATTTTATATAATCTTCCTTACAGATAGTTGTTGGGAGTGGACAAGATATGAGGGAATATAAAATTTTTTTAATTCGAGAACCACTGTCTATAGAATTTTATGGGAAAGAGCATAAAATATATCAACTAGTATATGAGTATTATTACTCATCTATTGAACTAAGGAAAATTATCGAAAAACAATTAGAATATATAACAGAACCAATACCATTATTCGAGCTACATACATTTATTCGTAAATTTGATTCTCAACAGATCTACTTTTATGAGGAAACTGGAGAGTATCTTCTCGAACTTGTTGATGGTGCAAAAGCTCAGCTAAAACTTTATCCTCACGAACTAATTTTATATGCAGAAGGATCATTAGAAGCAGAAACAATATTCTTTGAGCTGTTAAGAAAATTTCGTTCAACATTCATTGCAATTGATGTGAAGGATCAGCGATTTGGCTGGCTAAGACCTATCGCCTATCAAAAGTATATTTAAAAGATTAAATTGCAGTTTGCTCTTGTATAAACTGGTTAGTTTTAGTAAAATTGTTTCTAGATGATTTTAAGGAGGAAGCAATAAAATGTGGGTATACTTTCTAGTCGGCATCTTAGCATTAATTGCAGGTGTAGCGATTGGATTTTTCATAGCTCGTCAATATACAATGAACTACCTAAAGAAAAATCCACCAATTAATGAACAAATGTTAAAAGTAATGATGGCTCAAATGGGACAAAAACCTTCTCAAAAGAAAATTAACCAAATGATGAAGGCAATGAACAACCAAACAAAATAATAAAACCTTTTAAAATATAAGGCTTTATAGATTGTTTTGAAATAAATATTGATCATATTCTTTCAGGAAACAGCTCTTTACATTGAATCCTTCATCAAGAATTTGTAATTATTTAAATCATGAATCATTTTACTAATTTAAACCACTTATTCTGTTGGAAATAACCAATAGGAGAGTGGTTTTTATGTTTTTTGAGGGGATAATTAATATTTAACAACACCGACTTTCGCCAAAAGTTGGTGTTTTTTTAAATCTTTTTCTTGATTATGTCGTTAGAAGAATTCGGTAAATTCTTTAATCGTTTATTACATCGGCAAATTATTTTAGAACAAATATTTTTATACAGAACACGTCAATATCCACAATTAATTGATAATTACCAAAAAATAAAATAGTTTTATTCGTCGTTTTTTAACTAATTTACAAGCTATATGAAGAAGAAAGTCGATAAAAAACCTTAAGATAGTTCCAATATTTGTCAAAGTACACATTATTAAAAGATTAGAATTATTAATAAACTATTAACTAATTTATTATGCATCAACTTATTAGTACATCTAGAAAACTATTAATGAAGTCTATTAATTAGTAATTTGTTTTGTTATCTAAAAGATAGATTTCATGAAGGAGGAGGAAGGTTGGCTGGTTGTTTTATATAACTTTAAAGGGGGAATACAAGTAAGCTCGCATAATCGACATGGCAAATTCGGAACCGAAAGCTACATAATCTTATAGGTTATTCTACAATTGAGAGGAGAATCTTTTTGAAGCGTAGAAATAAAATTGCTGCATTATCCACCACTTTATTGATTTCGATGTATTCAACAACGGCATTCGCTGCTGAACCAGGGCTAGATAAAATGCCAGGACCAGTAGATCCCCAGTCATGGGTGAATCCAGAGGATATGACTTGGAATGATTATAAACCAGTCCCGGGTATTAACTGGAGTACTGATAAGAGTATTCAACCGGAAACTAACCTTAAAGGGGCGTTGATTTTGGTTGACTTTCCAGGTCAGGATTTTATCTTGACTTTGCCTAAAGGTAAAGATCTTATCGGTAATCCACAAGTCGATGCTGTTCCCCGAGAAAAACTTGGGGAGTTTTGGACGAATTACTTAAATGTACCGAGTGAGTTAAATCATTATCAGACAATCGATGGCTTTTGGAAAGAGAACTCTTATGGAAAATGGGGCGTAACGCTTGATTCTTACGGTCCTTACCGCTTGGATAAATATGAATTTCAGTATGGTCTTGACAGTTTTAATCCTGGTTCCCTTCCAGCTAATTATAAAACTGGGAATCTATTCCAGGATGGCATAAATGCTGCAACTGCTGACATAGTTGCATCAGGAAAAAACTATGACTTTGCGTTCATTGTTCATGCTGGCTATGATGAATCAACCGTTTGGCAAGAACTGGGAGAAATGAAGTTTATGAATCAGAACTCGGTCCCTGCTGAATTTGGGCCACCGAAGAATTTAACTGGATTTGAGATCATGTCAAACTGGGCAAAAACTCGTTATGTACCTTGGACTTCTTGGTTTGCAGCTAAATCTATTTGGTCTGCAGCATCAAGTGCAACATTAAACGGCAAATCGATTCGTGTTTCTATTCAAGGAGAAAGCGATGGCATGTCGACATTTGCTCACGAATTTGGTCACTTAAAGGGACTAGGAGATAACTATAATAATGCAGCTCTAGACCCTCGAACCTATTCGGGTTATTGGGAAACGATGAGTCGTGGGTCATTCAATGGTCCAGGTGGAACGCATACCCGCTGGATGATTCCGGCAACCCTTGGTTCATCGCTACCGGCACCACATACGCTTCGAAATAAAATGAAACAGGAATTTCTTTCCAATGATGAAGTCCTACAGCTAAACCGTGATGAATTAAAAGAGTCAGGACCTGTGTTTGCGGATATTATCGCGCGCGAAGTACCTATTGGCTCCAAATTCGGCCGAAGCGGACTCCATGGTATCAATATCAGTATGACCGATTTAACTCCAAGCAATTACTTAAGCGGAGACTGGCGTAACGATATGATAGGGAACGTAAATAACGCTAAATATAATAACTACACACTTGAAGTGGTAGATAGAGTTGGAGCGGATTCCTTTGCAGCCGATTCAGGCGTATTGATTTCCAAAACGAAAAATGCAGAAACTGCCCCGTTTATTTGGCCAGTTGATTCACATCCAGAAGATATCGGTCTAAAGGACTTTACAAAGCCTGACGGTACAACAGTAGCGGTTACCAAAGGTGACCCGCGTCAAGCCTTAGATTCATTATTCCATGCAGGGAATGGAGTTAGTTTAGTTGGCGGAAAATTTGATGGTTCTATTAGCCAAAACGATGTTGTAAGTGAGTACATAGATCCATACAATAAACTTCAATTCTATATTTTAGGGAAGTTCAAAGGCGATGACGGTGTACTACATTACCAGGTTGCCGTTCGTAATACGGAGGGCTCAGGTGCTTATAAACGCGGGGTAAATGCAAGCGCTGGCACTATACAACCTGCTGTAGCGGGCAAGGTGGCAGTTTATCATTTTAATGTTACTAATACCGGCGAAGCAAAGGATCTTATTCGTGTTAACGCTTCTGCAGGTGATGATTGGATAGTTAAACTTGATAACAATGTTGTCGCAGTTGAACCGGGTAAAACCGTTGATGTACCGGTGTACGTGAAAATTCCTAAGGGTATGACAACTCCGGCAAACATTAACTTTACGGCAACTTCAGAAACAGACACAAGTCAAAGCGCTACTGATAACAATCTTTTACTGAGCGATCTGAATGCAGCTGGTGTAAGTTCTATAATCGACAGCTTCGAAAATGCAGGAGCTTTCAAAGCAGGTTCAGCGCAAGCATTAAAGGCACATTTGAGATCTGTAGAGCAATTTGAAAAGAAAGGTTCTGCGGATAAAGTTACCAAACATATTAATGATTTCAAAGGATTTTTAGATAATGAAAATGCTTCGAAGAAGGTTTCCGCAAAAGCGTATGAAAGTTTAAAAGCGTTTGCTGATGGAATGATAGAGGTTTGGAAATAGGGTGTATCGAAATAATTGTTTGGCAATATATGGAAGTTGTTCAATGTGAAATGTTTACTTCATACTTAAGCCAAATTTATACCACTTTCTTTTGGGGATTGAACCAATTGAAAGTGGTTTTTTGCTATAAATTAAACAGATTTAAAAAAGGCTCCGATTAAGTTTCGGTGCCTTTACAATTAAAATGCAATTTTTTAAGTATTTAAAGTACCCTTTGAAAGGAATTCTACACATAACTAATTATTTTTTAAAAATTTTTCAATTTCATCTTTTATTTTTCTATTCAAGTTTAGTAATAAACTATTATCTTTAGAACGTTTTGGTAAAGTACCAGAGGGCTTGTTCGTTAAAAAGGGGCTTTTATGCTTTTTATCATTCATTCCATCATCTCCTATACAAAGCTTTATTAAAATTTAATATAAGTTTATGATTATTAAAAAAACTACATGGTATAGTACCAATATTAGGAAAATCGGGATCAAATTCTTTACCTTAGAGTAAGATTTAATATTTTTGTAGATTCATCTCGATCATTTTCCATAATTCATTACCATACTCAAATTTTACTATATAATGCTACGTTTTTTTTGCTAAGTTATTTCGATTTTTTGTCTATATATTTAATATTGTGCAGATGAATATCTATGGTTTTACCGAAAATTAACAACCATTTTAAATAAGCAGATTATTAAAAATTATTTTAATTTTTATGTTATAATGTACACTGTGTTTTGAGTTTTCGAAATATTATAAAATTGAGTTTGATAGCAATACGGGGGTGAAGGAATGTCAGTTTTTAAAGATTTGTTTTGGTTTTTTAAACAAGAAAAAAGAAGCTATGTATGGGGAATATCTCTTTTAGTAATCGTTGCAATTTTAGAGCTACTACCTCCGAAGGTTATTGGTTATGTAATTGATGAAATGGTAAAAAACTCACTTAATAGTAAAAACTTACTTTTTTGGGTAGGTTTAATTTTTATTAATGGGTTACTTCTTTATGCATTTCGATATTGGTGGAGGAGATTAATATTTGGTTCTTCTTTAAAGTTAGCCAGACAGCTTAGAGATGATTTATATAATCATTTTTCAAAAATGTCTCCATCGTTTTATCAAAAAAATAGAATAGGAGATTTAATGGCTCACGCAACAAACGATGTTCAAGCAGTACGCGAGACGGCTGGGGCTGGGATCTTAACTTTTGTTGATTCTATTATTTTAGGTGGATCGGTACTAATAATGATGGCAGTTTCAATAAGTTGGAAGTTAACCCTTATTAGTCTGTTGCCATTACCAGTTATGGCCATTTTGACTCAATACTATGGTAAATTATTACATCAACGTTTTCATTTAGCGCAAGAATCATTTTCAGAATTAAATAATAAAGTTCAAGAAAGTATGAGTGGTTTAAAGGTCATCAGAAGTTTAGGGCAAACAAAAGAAGATGTAACTGCTTTTAAAAATCAAGCAGATTTAGTAGTGAAATACAATATGAGAGTTGCTAGAATTGATGCACTTTTTGATCCAACAATCATGTTAGTTGTTTCGATTTGCTATATTATTGCGGTTGTTTATGGTTCTAGATTAGTTATAGCTGATGATATTACTGTTGGGCAATTAATTACATTTGTTACTTATTTAGGCATTTTAATTTGGCCAATGCTTGCAATTGGATGGTTATTCAATATTGTTGAAAGAGGCCGCGCTTCTTATGATCGAATCCGTTCTTTATTAAGTGTTGAACCTGAAATTAAAAATAAGAAAAATGCATTAGAAAAACTTTCGATGGGTCAAATTACTTATTCAATTGATTCATTTAAGTTTAATGAAGAATCAAATTTTGAACTAAAGAATATTTATTTTAATGTTCAAGAAGGTCAAACAATTGGAATAGTTGGTAAAACTGGTCAAGGAAAAACAACTCTTTTAAAACTTTTATTGAGAGAATATGAAGTAGTTAACGGGAGTATTTCAGTTGGCGATTTAGATATTAAAGATACAACTTTATTATCTCTTAGGTCACATATCGGTTATGTACCGCAAGAGCATTTCTTATTTTCATCATCAGTTAAGGAAAATATAGCATTTAGCCAAATTGATTCTTCAATCGAAACAGTACATAAAGCTGCCGAGATTGCTAATATTCATGCGGATATTTTAGAATTCCCGTTAGGCTACGACACGATTGTAGGAGAAAGAGGAGTATCATTATCTGGTGGACAGAAACAAAGAATTTCAATCGCTAGATCTTTAATTAAAAACCCTAATATTTTAATATTAGACGACTGTTTATCCGCGGTAGATGCAAAAACAGAAGAAAAAATATTGCACTCTTTAAAGGATGAGAGAAGTGGGAAAACAACATTTATTACGTCTCATCGCATGAGTGCTGTCATGCATAGTGATTTAATCATCGTTTTAGACGAAGGAAGAATTATTCAAAAAGGTAAACATGAAGACTTAGTTCAAATTGACGGTTGGTACAAAGAAATGTTTGAAAGACAACAACTAGAAGAACTAGTAGAGCAAGGAGGGAGATAAAATGAATCAAGAGATTGAAATCGATGCTAAAAGGCAGAAAAAAGATTTAATTCGTCTTCTTTCATTTCTAAAAAAATATAAAGTTTTACTGACTTTTGCATTTATTTTCTTATTCCTTGCAACAGCATGTGAAATGTATGGTCCAATTTTAGTTAAAAGATTTCTAGATGATCATTTAATGAAAAGATATTTTCCTAAAGATACAATCGTAACGTTATTTTCTATATACGTTGCAATAACAATCGGAAAAATCGTTTTATCATATTTACAGCTTTTAATGTTTCAACAAATTGCTTTTAAAGTTGTTCAAGATATAAGAATGAAAGTTTATGAACATGTCCATTCATTAGCTTTTTCATTTTTTGATAAAACGCCGATTGGAAGTATCGTATCAAGAATTACGAATGATACAGAAGCTATAAAAGATTTTTACGTTAGTGTACTGGCAACGTTTATCCAACAAATTGTCTTTTTAGTAGGAATCATTATTGCGATGTACTCATTAGACGCTAAATTAGCAACGATTTGTGTAGGGTTAGTTGTAATTGTTTATTTTATTATACTAACCTATCGAAAAAAGAGTTTTCCATTTTTTATGGAAACTAGAGGGCAGTTAAGTAATTTAAATGCTAAATTAAATGAACACTTACAAGGTATGTCAATCATACAAGCATTTAACCAACAAAAAAGATTACAAAATGAATTTGAGGGAGTTAATAGGTCTCACTATAATGCAGGTGTAAAAACAATTCGATTAGATTCTCTGTTTTTAAGACCGGCAACAGATTTAATTTATACAATTGGAATAATGTTTGTTCTTAGCTTCTTTGGCATTACTTCTTTTAGTAATCCAGTTGAGATTGGTACAGTCTATGCATTTGTAAGTTATCTAGAAAGATTTTTTGAACCGATTACGCAAATGATGATGAAATTATCTTTATTACAACAAGCTGTTGTATCTTCATCAAGAGTATTTGACTTAATGGATGAAGAACAAAAAGCACCTATTAAAGTTGGAACTGACTTACCAAAAGTAAAAGAAGGAAGTATTGATTTTAAAAATGTATCTTTTGCATATGACGGAGTACACAATGTCATTCATGATATTTCATTCTCAGTTAAACCTGGTCAATCAGTTGCCTTTGTTGGTCATACAGGAAGTGGTAAGTCAACAATCATGAATCTACTATTACGTTTTTACGATGTGAAAGACGGGGAAATTCAGATTGATGATCAAAAACTATCATCATTTGAAGAAAGTGAATTACGCTCTAATATCGGATTAGTTTTACAAGATCCATACTTATTTGTTGGCGATATAAAAGGAAATATCTCAATGTATAATAACAAAATATCTGAAAGAGAAATTAAAGAAGCATCCGAATTAGTTAGAGCGAATGAATTTATTGAAAAATTACCAAATGGGTACGATGAGGCAGTTGTTGAAAGAGGATCAACTTTATCTAGTGGACAGCGACAATTAATCACGTTTGCAAGAACGATCGCAGCTAAACCTACTATTCTTATTTTAGATGAAGCAACTGCAAATATTGATAGTGAAACAGAAGAAGCAATTCAAGAAGCTTTAACAGAGATGAGAAAAGGTAGAACTACTGTTATCATTGCCCATCGTTTATCAACAATTCAAGATGTTGATTGCATTTATGTATTGCACAAAGGGAAAATCGTAGAAGAAGGCAACCATCAACAGCTTCTTGCAAAACAAGGATTGTACTATAATATGTATTTATTACAAAATAAAGGGTCTTTATTATTGGCCGAGTAGTGAAAAAGTAGCTAGAATTTCTAGCTGCTTTTTTTATATAGAACAATAATCATAAGGATATTAGTAAAAATTAATTCATTATTAATAGATTCATAAAGTGGAGCTAAATAAATCGAATCTAAAGTTCACAGTTTTATGGATTAAATTATCCTAGTAAATTCTCCATTACACTAATTATTTAGTTGATAAGAAAACTAGTTAATTTACAAATAGTAGAATGGTACCAAAACGAATGGGAAAAGATCACAATAATAGTTCAAATATAGGGTGTCTCAAAGATTAGAAGGTAGATCGAAATAAGAATGTTTTAGTGTTAAAGCACCAACTTTTACTAAAAATCGCTTAATATACTCATTGTTTATTATTTTATAATAATTAACATTTTGTTAAATTGAATAATTATAAGTAAAAACTTAATTAATTTTTTCTAATTAAGGTTGTTTATGCATTATTTGAAAAAGGAAAATATTACTAAATATTTTACGGAATTTGTTGTAATTGTTCGGAAATTGAAGATATTTAGCGTTTTATATCGAATAATATTTCTTTTTTTAGACTATTTCGAGAATTATAATCGATATCAGAGAATAAATTTAGTATTTTGAAATTAAATATGAAAATGAAGGGTATTAAATTTATTATTCTACTATATTAGTATTTTAATTTTGGAGTTTTACGTACTCAACAAGGAGGAATATGCTTTGAAAAACTGGAAAAAACCATTAATGACTGTAGCAGCGGCGAGTTCTTTATTATTAGTTAATGCACCAACCTTTAAAGTAGCTGCACAAGTAAATAAGGAAGTAGCTCAAGGTACAGGGGCTGCTGTACTAGACGGAACAAATTATTTTGGAGACATGGATCCTAATACTACTTTATCAATCGATTTTGTTTTGAAACTTCAAAACAAAGATGATTTAGAAAAATATATAAAGGAAACAGTGACACCATACTCTCCGCATTATCGTAAATATTTAAGTGTTGATGAATTCAAAGCTAAATATGCACCAAATCCAGCTTATATCCATTCCATCACGTCTTACTTGCAGTCATATGGTATTAAAGCTGATGTGCATGCAAATAACTTAGCGATTACAGCAACAGGAACAGTTGCTCAATTAAATAAAGCCTTAAGTGTCGATTTAAAATATGCTAGTTTTAAAGGTAAAAGCATTCATGCTACTAAAAAGAACCCAACTTTACCAAAAGTAATTTCAGATAATATTTTATGTATTTTAGGTTTAAATAATTATTCGAATTTAGAATCAAGAGCTGTTAAACAACCAGCAATAATTGATAAGAAGGATGTACCAACTGGTCCACTTAGTTTAACACCGCAAGATTTACAAAGTCATTACAATGTTAATCCACTTTATAAAAAGGGAGCAACTGGTGCTGGCCAAACAATTGGGATTGTTACATTAGCAGAATTTAATACAGACGACGCTTATAAATTCTGGGATAATGTAGGAATTCAAACAAAGCCTAACCGTATTAAAGTAAATGAGGTAGATGGCGGTTCTGGATGGGATGGCTATGAGGAAACTACTTTAGATGTTCAGCAAGCGGGTGCAATTGCTCCAGATGCAAATATTAATGTTTATGTGGGTCCTAATTCAGATACTGGATTTGTCGATGCATTTTCAAATGCAATTAATGAAAATGTAGCTAAACAAATTTCAGTAAGTTGGGGAGAAAGTGAATTAAGCATTGATTCATACGTACAGCAACAATTAGAAACACCAGAGTATGAAGATACGTTTAATCAACTATTTATGCAGGCAGCAGCACAGGGTATATCGATGTTCGCAGCAGCTGGTGATGCAGGTGCTTATGATGAAACTAGAGGTTCAGATAAAGTATTTAAACTGACAGCCGATTTCCCAGCAGCAAGTCCGTACATCACTGTAGCAGGTGGTACGACATTACCTTTCCAATTCCACTCTAACTCAACAGGTGTCGATGTTAAAGTAGGTGAAGAACGTGCTTGGGGATGGGATTATCTACATGATTATTACAAAGCTAGAAAAGCACCTGATGCTAAATTAGTTAATGGTGGTGGTGGAGGTTTCAGTACTTATTTTGAAACCCCAGATTACCAAAAAGGAGTTAGTGGAGTTAACCAGTTTACTGCAGTAGATGAGTTTACTATTTCACCAGATTTATCAAACGTCACTTACAAACAACCTACTGTTATTTCAGGACAAGGTACAGGCCGTAACCTTCCAGATTTATCGATGGCTGCAGATCCATACACTGGCTATTATGTTTATTTAAGTGAACCAGGTAAACCAGGAACAAATTCCGGGTATGCTGTATTTGGTGGAACTAGTTTCGTATCACCACAATTGAATGGTTTATCAGCGCTCATTAATAGTGCAGATCAAACTACAGTAGGATTCTGGAATCCACAAATTTACCGTTTTGCACAACAAAGTTCTTCGCCATTCACACCATTAAATAAAGCAGGCGCAGATAACGATAATCTATTCTATTCTGGAACACCAGGTACGCTTTATAACCAAGCTACAGGACTTGGAATTCCTGATGTAGCAAAATTAGCTGATAAATTCAGTACTCCAGAAAAATAAGTTTTAATAAGAAAAAGTCGCATCTATTTGCGACTTTTTTTAGCGTTACATGATTGTGAAACTAACTTATAAATATAGAAAAATAACTAAATAAAATAAAGCTTCATCACTAAAACCGTTCCGATTGCTCCAAAAACAACGAAAATAATATGTAATCTAAGTAATGATAAGATAATTGCAACTAATCCACCAATCAGTCCAACACTCATATTTCCTTTTTGAACACTTAATATTCCTGGGAAAATTAATGCACCTAATGCAGCATATGGAACACCTTTTAACCAGGAGGATACCCAGTTTGGAAATTGAATCCGATCAACAATAAATACAGGAATTATTCTGGGAATCATTGTCACTAAACACATACCTAAAACTAGTAAAAAGACAATCATTTTTTGTGATCTCCTTTCATTAACACAATTGCAAGTAAACTAGCAAGAATAGAGGACAAAATTAATGACCAGCCTTGGCTTAAAAAAGATGAAAGGATGAAATTTAATAGCATACTCACAAATACGATTAAACATGCTCTCCAATTTGTACGAATGGCAGGGGTTAATAACCCGATAAACATAGCGTATAAAGATATTCCCATGCTTTCGCTAATTATCTTCGGAATAAGTTTTGAAAAAACTACTCCTAAAATTGTACCGCTTATCCAAGTACAATAAGCAATTGTATGTAATGTAATCAAATAAATGGACGAATAACTTGATGTATTGCTTTTTTTACCTAAAGTAGTTACAGCAAAATTTTCATCAGTCAGTGTGATAGATAAGTAGACTCTATGCCAAAATGGTAGAGTTTTAAATTGATGATTAAATGATAGACTCATAACAAAGTTTCTAAAATTTAAAATAAATGTAGCGATATAGATTTGGAAAAAACTCACACCTGCCAAATACATTGATAACCCCATAAACTGACTAGCACCTGCATAAACTAGCGCACTAAATGAAAGAGTATTTAGCACATCAATGTCAGCTTGCTTTGCAATTAAGCCGAATGTAAATGCAACAGGCAAATAGCCAATAATTAAAGGAACAGACGCTAAAAAACCTTCCTTCATTTCCTTACTACGATTCGCTTTAGGATGTGTAGTTTTTGATTGTTGCAAAACAGTAGTCATATTAAGATATAAACTCCCTTCAATTAAATTAACCTTTAGTAAGATTAGAACACATCAATTGTTCTATCGTTGAAATGGCAGTTAAAATGTTTTTAGACACTATATTTTCGTATTCATACTAGTTTAGAGTTTGGAAAACGATTAGCCATCATAGATTGTCATATGATTATACTATAAAATTAAGAAAATTTTTATAATACTAAAAATTTATTTAATATTTGGGATCAGTAATGAATTTAAAGCATTTGAAGTTAAATGAGGGGTTTTGGAAATGCCATAAAAAATTTTGACTTATTCATGGAATTTATAAATTATGGGTAATATTTTCCAGTAGTAAATGATAAGGATTAATAATAATAAAATACTTGGCCATATTTTTTTAAACATGTTTCCACCTTAATAATAATTTAGTTTATTAAGAAGTGTGCCGAAATTTTAGTGAAAATATTCCATTTTAATCACTATTTTTCAATTTTTTGGTAATGAATCAATTATTAGAGGTTCATGAAAATATGCGTATGATGCGGTCTATTAACTACTTTTAATACTAAATAAAAAGCAATTCTGTTATAATATTATCTAGAATGTAAAGATGAGAAGGGATGTAAGTTAATGGGGGATTTAAATATTGGTATTGCATTTGGAGCGGGATTTCTCTCCTTTATTTCTCCATGTTGTCTACCGATTTATCCAGCGTTTTTATCGTATATTACAGGGGTATCTTTAAGTGATTTACAAAATGAAAAAAGAATACATAAAAGTAAAACTTTACTACATACTTTGTTCTTTTTATTAGGTTTTACAATTATTTTTATTGTTTTAGGTTTTAGCACTTCCATAATTGGTTCTTTTTTTATGCGTTATCAAGATTTTATTCGTCAAGTTGGTGCGATTTTAATTGTATTTTTAGGTTTAGTCGTAACGGGTATTTTTCAACCAAAGTTTTTAATGAATGATCGAAGGTTTCAATTTTCAAAACGTCCTTCAGGATTTTTAGGTTCTACTTTAATCGGATTAGCATTTGCAGCAGGTTGGACACCATGTACTGGACCAATCTTAACTTCAGTATTTGCACTTGCTGTAAGTAACCCAGGTTCAAGTCTATTTTATATGTTAGCATATACACTTGGATTTTCTATTCCATTTTTTGTATTGTCATTTTATATAGGCTCATTAAGTTGGATTAAAAAGTATTCTCATAAAATCGTTCTTTTTGGTGGATATATCATGATCATTATGGGAATCATGTTATATTTTGATTGGTTGACTAAAATAACAATTTATTTTACTAGATTTTTTGGTGGATTTACTGGATTTTAATCTTTATTTTCTCAATGTAAAAAAATACAGGATTTGAAGTAATTGGATTTGCATCGATGTAGTAGAAGCAGTATTATATAATCAGTTTAAATGATAAAAAGAGTTCTTTGTTTTTACAAAAACTGTAGAAATCAGTTTTTAAAATAGTCAATGCATATAAGAAGTGTTAATTCTATAAGATTGAAAAAAAAGGTAGTGAAAAAATGAGTAAAGATATGAGTATAATTTTTAGCACAGTATTTGCATCTTGTATGGCTTTAGGTGTAATTTTCGTTAGACTAAAAGCTGCTAAAAAGCCGACAAACCTTAAAAAAATTATTTTACCTCCATTTTTTATGAGTAGTGGAGCTTTAATGTACTTAGTACCAGAGTTTAGATTAACAGGTTCTGAAGTATTAGAAGCTGTTTGTATGGGAGTATTTTTTTCGTTATTTTTAATTAAAACGTCAAAATTTGAAATTGTAGATAATGAAATTTACTTAAAAAGATCAAAAGCATTTGTTTTTATCTTACTTGGTTTATTAGTCGTTCGAATCGTGATGAAGTTATATTTAAGTTCATCAATTGATGTAGGCCAATTAAGTGGTATGTTCTTCTTATTAGCATTTTCAATGATTGTTCCTTGGCGCTTAGCAATGTACAAATCATATCAAAAAATGAGAAGACAGCTTCCTTCTAATACAATTATCACATGAAAAAACGTGTACCTTTTCGGTACACGTTTTATTTTGCAAGTAAATGCTTAAAATCAGCAAAATCGATTTCTTTTTTCTTTAGTGTTTTAACTAAAAATGCATGATCTCGCTTAGGCGTTGCTTTAATATATCCTTCAATTATTAAGCCTTGTGTAATTTGCGAAGCGTTATTTAGTAACGCCAATTCACCAATTTTTCCAGCTATCTTATCTCGAGCTATATCTCTAAATAAAGATGGAACAGGTTTTACTAATTCTTCAAGTAATTCTTTTTGTTCAGTTGACCATAAATGTTTTGTTTTTTGTAAATATTCTTCCTGCCAATCTAAAATCGATTTCCCATCCTCTTTAGGTAATCTTTTCAAAAACTTTCTGAACATAAAGTATCCGCCGATTGACATCATTCCTAACAAGAAAATTGTCCATAAGACAATCATAATTTGTGAAAAGAACGAAAACATATGTATCCTCCTTGTAATAGGTAAACATACCACTATTATAGTAAGAAAATATGACAAGTATCAAGCAAGTACTTATTTTTTTTGTCAAAAAATGACCATTTATTTTTTAGTACTAGTTTCATTTTAAGTATTTGAATCATATAGTAGAAAAAATAAAGAAAAAAGTCGTAGAGGAGGCGAAAGAATGTGAAACAAACTAAATTCTCTTCTCACTTTACTTTTCTAAGTGTTTTATTTTATATGGCTGCCAGTTCAATATTCCTGGTCATTCTGTACAAGTTAATATCAATGATTGTAGGAAACGGAAATGATTTAAAGACCTATCTGCAAATTGCTGTAGTCGTAATTGTTTTAAGTATTACAGCTTTCCGCCTAATAAGAAGTGATATTGTTTTAGTTCAGGATGAAATTATTATTCATAAAGGCATTCTAACAGTTAAACTTAAGGTCAATGATATTACAGAAATAAAGCAACTAGTCGAAGTTTATGGAAAAAATAAAGAAATAATAACTTTATTAATTCATATTAACGAGTCAGTACAACCAATTATTTTAACCCTTGAAAATCCGAAAGCTTTTATAAGAGAACTGTTAATTTTAAATTCTGAAATTGTATTTGATGAAGAATTGATTATTTTAGTCAATAAAAATAACTAATAAATGAAAGCCAAGTTTATTAAAATGTAGACTTGGCTTTTTGCTATTTATAATTTGGTCTTTATTAAGTGAAATCTTATGTAAAGTTGGATGAATAAGAAATGTGCGAAAAATAATATACCTAGGTATTCTGATTTGATAAAATTGGAGTACAAGAATAGGTATTTTGCAAAAGGAAATGAAAATTGTAACGGATTAAAATTAATTTTTTAAAAATAATATAGGCAATGCTTTAGTTAAATATCAATTTTCTGAAAATCATCTCAATAAGTAAAATAGATGTAATTCCAGAAAACATTGTTAACAAGATTTTTATTCGTTTCGTTCTAAATTTGAAACGACCATATACTTTAAAAATAGAATAATGAATGGAACTTGTAAAATCCCAAAATATACCGTTCAAAAGTAAAAAAATAGCTAAGAAAGCAACACCAACAAAAGAGGGTTATTGTGGATGTTCGTTTGGTAGTTGCATTAGAAACAATAATAACTCAAATAATAATGATTGGTACGAACCACATGAACTAGTACATGAGAATGATGTGCTACCTTTAGATTACTTCAATCACAAAAATATTTAAGAATTTGAATCATTTATTCCACTAATGCTAAGATCGAATGGAATTAAAAAGGTTTTTGCAGAGTGTTAGGTATTATAATTCTGATAATTGAAATGAAATGAATATACCATTTTGTGTGAATTATTTTATTAAGTTTTTAATGTTTTTAGTGATATATGTAAGGTTAAGCATTATAATAAGGTTTTCTTCAGTAAAATAATGTATATTATATTTGTTGAATAGATTCTCTTTTAAGAAAGAAAAGTAGGTGAATAAAGTGGGAAAATATCAATTGGATACAAAAGGTCAGATGGCTGTGTCAAAGTTTCATGAAAAACAGACACCTGCCAAATTTGATAAAAAGCAGCAACTTGAAAAAATGCGTGCGGAGTATTTGAAAAATAAGCAAAAACAAACAGATAAATAATATGAATGAAAACATAGGAAGACTAAATCTTCCTATGTTTTTCTTATTCGAAGTACTTTTTTCAGATAGCCATTTCCTCACTAAAATTTCAATGGCGGAATCAATAGACTAGCTGTTTGGATACTCAAGTAAACTCAGATAGAAATTTTTCATTTTAGGCTGTTTCTTTTTTTGTTGACGCTGCTTTTCCAGCTTTGTACATAAAAGTAAGAAACAGAAGCGTCATAGCGCGTTCAATCCATGTCAATGAAAAGTTCACAAACAAAAAGGCAATGATTTCTACGATAAATGAAACGAACGTAAATGAGATCGCGCCAACGAAAAATAATTTGTACCACTGGCGGTACGTTAAATGAATGTCCTTTTTTCGTGCAGCATACTTATATACAAGTGAAAACAAGACTGGCATCATCACCGGAATGATAAGTACAATGATCGGGATGACAATCAGTAGAAATAGCTCAGCATTTTCTCCGAATCCATTTTCTAAAACTGTCCATAACGATGTCGTATCCGATGCTATATCGAAATTCATCAAGAGCTCAAATAGCCCCGCACTTAACACGGCACTTGCGAGTAAATAGTAACCGATAATGCTTCGTTTTTTCGAATGAAGCACTTCATAGTACTTACTCGGCTGAAAGCTTGATAGCATGATTTTAAACATAATTTTCCTCCAATTTTCCAAAGCATTTTCCATTATACAGGTGAACGAGCTTTCACATAGCTAGTAATTTTTAACATATTCATAAGAAAACAAGCCTCGTAAAGAAGCTTTTCGTGTATGCGTTTAATACAAGGATTTCATTTTGTATAAAAAAGGTCAATTTACACTGAAAACGGCCATTACGAGGTACGCAATATCACTTTAAAAACTAAGCTGATACTTTGACTAAAATATGTTTTTGGAAGATCTTTATATTAAGAATAATTTTCAATTACGAGGTTTATGAATAGTTAGGTTACTTTAGTTTATGTTACAATAATGTACAGTACATAAATGTAGGGGGAATATAGCAATAATGAGTAAAAAGAAAAAATCTAATAGTAATCAAACGTTTGCTATTTCTGTATTTGTTGGAATAGTTGTTTTAGTTGGAGCATTATTTTTAGTTTCTAAATTGCAAGATAAAAAGACTGAAGAAGTATATCCAACAATTGCTGGAGTAAATCAAGTGAAAGTTGATGGGTTTGACACGAAGGATCAACCAACATTCAGCAATAAAGATGCAAAAGTGGAAGTAGTTGAATTTGGTGATTATAAATGTCCAATTTGTGCTCAATGGAATAAAGTAGTTTTTCCACAACTAAAAGCCGATTATATTGATAATGGTTTAATCAATTTTTCATTTATTAACTATCCGTTTATTTCGAAAGATTCAAATTTAGCGGCACTTGCTTCAGAAGTAGTTTATAAAACTCATAAAGATTCATTTTGGAAGTTTCAAGAGCAAATCTATTTAAAACAAGAAGATGAAACAACAACTTGGGCTACACCAGATAAATTAGCTAGCATTGCGAAATCTGTTATTCCGAATTTAGACGAAAAACAATTTAAAAAAGATTTATACAAAAAAGATGCAATGAAACAAGTTGCTAACGATGTTGCAATTGCTAACCATTATGGTGTTAACGGAACACCTACAATATTTGTAAATGGTAAAGCAGTGGACAACCCTAGCCTTGAATCAATTAAAGCAGCAATTGATGCTGAAATAAATAAATAAATAAATAAATTAAGTAAAGGTATGCGAAATAATCGCATACCTTTATTTGTTTAGAGAAAACAAATTACATTTTTTTCTTTGCACGTGCATCTGCTTGAGCTGAACGTTCTTGTGCCTCTATATCATCATGATCTGCTAATTCAGCTGAATACTCAACATCAAGTCCATCAGGCTTTACATTTTTATTAAAATTAGAATTGTAAGTACTTTTCTTATTCTTCAAATTAAAACCCTCCATTATAACTAATTAAATTAAATTACATATCGTGGTGACTATGTTGTTTCTGTCTTGTATGATTTTGGTTCTTCACTTTTTTAGAACCGCTTAATGGTTTTGGTTGTCCACTTTCATGGTCAATTGGGCTATTTCTTTTTGACGATTTGTTTGTCATTCTTGTCACCTTCCTTTACAAATAGCTTTAGTTGTATGCGAAAAATTATGCCAAAATGAAATATTTACTAATTTATAATTGAAAGCGTTTTAATCATTTTTTTCTAATAATTTTCGATAACCATTTTCCATATATATAAATAAATTAATGAAAGGGAGGTATTCTTATGATCTAATTCATCTTATATTAATTCTAAAAATTAAATGTTGAGAAAATTATTTTTCATAATAAAAAACGACAAACAGCAATTAAATCTAAGAAATTAATAGAGTAAAAGTTAATTTTTTTAGTTTGTCTGACTCTTTTGATGTATGAAACAAGTAATTTGACCAATACTAGTAATAGTCAAAATGAAAGAGGAGACTGATACTGATTATGCAAGTACTAACGGTTTGTCTTATATATTCGGGTGTGATCGTACTCTATCTCTTGTTTAAGAAAGTTCAATATAATAAGAGACAAAAAAATGTGATTAATTTTTTCCTATACTATAATCGAAGAAAAAGTAATGTTAATAGAGATACGAAAAGAACAGGAGATATTATTTATTTAATGCCTCAATCGACGGTGAACAAAGGTATTTTAAGAAAGCGAAAAGATGATTTTGAGTAATGATCAAACAATATAAAAAATAGCAAGCAATTCTTACAAATTGCTTGCTATTTTTTTATTGTCTTTTTTTTGTCTTTTTATTGTTTAACTTATAATCAGCTGAAAGTGGCTCTTGTGCAGTTTCTTCATTAAAACCAGCAGCTTTTCCTTGCTCGAGTGAAGCAGACATTCCGCTACCAGAATTATTTTTACGTCTAGACATGATTATTCCTCCTTATATAAGGCTATTTTCGCAAACACTTTTAACGAATTGGTTTGAAAACTGCCTTTTATAATCGATATTCTTTCCTATATTTTATTTAGTACCCTAAAAATTCAGTTGGTAAATAATGAGAGTGTCTTTATAAATTGTTCAATGTCAGCACCTTACAATAGGTGTTTTTTATGTTTGAAGTTCTGGATTTGAACAAGTTGTAACAGATGAAAAAAATGATTAATGACTTGTCAGGGAGAAAAAAACGAGAACTTTTGGACTATTTATTCAAACCATTTTTTAATTTTATGAATATATTGGCTTATGTGTACGATGGGATGGTTTTATTTAGAAGTGTTCCAAGTATGAAAGCAAGCGATGTTATTTAACGGGATAAGTCTTCCTAAGTAGGTTGGCTTTTTAAATTTATTTAAAAGGAGAAATCTTAAATGACAAATCCAACTTATCACGAAAGAAATTTATCAAATATAAATAAGCTAGCTCCAAATACAAAGCAAGCAGCTTTAAAATGGTACAATTATTGTATAAAAAACAATATAGATGTTTTAATTTACGAAACGACACGTACAAAAGAACGTCAAGAAGAACTAGTTGATAATGGCAAGTCCCAAACTAGAAAGTCATATCATATTGTAGGTCAAGCATTAGACTTTGTTCCAATTGTAAATGGTAAAGAAGGGTGGAACTCATACGATACTGAACCATTTAAATCGGCTATTAAATATGCTAAATCCATTGGCTTCACATGGGGTGGGGACTGGAGTGGGTTTGTAGATCAGCCACATTTACAATTTGAATACAAAGGGTATGGTACTGATAAAGTATTGGAAGCTAAACCTCCAGTATATCCAGGAACGATTTTAAAATCTAGTTCAAAAGGAAATAGTGTTAAATTAGTTCAAAAAGAGTTAGGAATAACCGCAGACGGTATTTTCGGGCCAATGACGGATTGGGCAGTAAGAACTTTTCAAAAGAAAAATGGCCTGACCGTAGATGGAAAAGTAGGTCCAAAAACTTGGGCAAAATTATTTGACTAAGAAAAGATAAAACCTCACTACTAAATTTAGTTTAGATTAAAATTAATTTATCATTCAAAAATTTCAAAGTGTAAAAACAAAACTACTTCAAACCCTGTTTCAGTATTGTACAGGGTTTGTTTTAATTTTTGAGAAGTAAAGGAATTCTTAACGTATAGAGCATAATAAAATATAGGATTGTAAAAATTCACATCCTCCAATATGATGATTAATGGACAAAAAACTTATTATTTGTGCTTGAAGCATTTCAGGAGGACACGGATGAAACGATTTATCGAAATAGACATCGCAAGGGGGGTAACTATATTTCTGGTAGTAATGGGACATACGGCTATTCCAATCTGGTTAAATAACATATTAAGAGACTTTAGAATGCCGTTGTTTTTTGTTGTATCAGGTTATCTTTTTAGTAGTCAGAGGTACTTGAATAATACGCGACTATTATGGATCAACAAATTTTATGCTTTACTAGTACCTTATTTTACAGCAGGGATCTTATCTTATTTTTACTGGTTAATTTTAAACGCAGTTAACCCTTTAAAATTTGAATTTTTATGGTATAAACCTCTTGTTGGCATTTTTTATGGGAATGGAGTCAATGGGTGGTTAGGTTTCAATACACCTATATGGTTTTTAGTTTGTTTATTTTGCGTTCAATTACTCTATTGTTACTCACAAAAAATCATTGGTGGATTTAGCGTTTACATACAAACTGGTATTTACTTAATTTTAGGGTTTATTGGCTATGCTATAAGTCGTTTTGTATTTTTACCGTGGGGATTAGATATCGCTTTAGTCGCTCTTTTGTTCATGCATTTTGGGTATAAATTTAAATATTATCAATTATTAAATAAACTAAAACCATATGGTATTGTATCAATTTTATCTCTCTTAATATTCGGAATTGCTACGTATTTCAACAATGCAGATATGAACTATAGGATTTATGATAACCTTTTTGTATTTTATACAGCTGGCATTTCCGGAAGCGTAGCAACACTATTGATTGCAAAATTATTGTCTAAAATGAAATTTTCGACAAAGTTTTTTACCTTTTTAGGGAGAGAATCATTAATAATTTTAATTTTCCATGGTGGATTTGCAATTGCTACATTGAAATTTATAGATATTCTTTTTGTTAAAGGAACCATACATTGGACATTATACTTTGCAGTTGGATTAATAATCTCAACCTCACTATCGGTTTTCATTAAAAAGATCCCAATTTTAAATAGATTACTAAACGGGAAGGGTAAGCCAGTCGTTATAGAAAATACAATTAATCAACTAAAGGCATCATAATAATTTCATTAAAACAGCCCTGTGTCCTTTTCGGATACAGGGCTGTTATTTGTAAGTCAGTTAAGGTGTAAAAGAAAATGACAAATGGTGATTAAGAGGTCTACTGTTTTTTTATATTTTGATTCTTTCATAACTTGTTTCCTAAAAAGGGTAAGGTTTCTTTCTCATTCCTACATTATTAATTTGAATGTCGACATTCACTGATACTTTTGATTTTTTAAATGTATCATTCCAATTCCCTTCATATTTTTTGAAAATTTTAGGATTAGTCATGTGTAATTTTTCTCCAAAGCCAAATGCATCTCCACCGAGTTTTTTTACTTCTGATATCCCTTTTTCGATTGATTGCTTTAAAACATTTTCAGCTAATTTTTCATATTTATTGAGCGTTATTGCCTTATCAAAATTGTCATTACAAAGTACTTCGTCAATATGACCAATTGAGTTAACTTTTATATTTATTATTGGAATATTACCCTTCATTTTAACTTCAGTTTTTGATTTTAACCGAGTAATCTCCATCGAATCATATTCTTTTTTATTGCATGGTATTTGTATATTCGTTTCCTTGATCAGATTATCAATAATTTGTATTGATTTTGCCTGTGGCCCATCTAACCAACCAACTAATTTTCCATCTCTAAATATCCCTGTGCCATTTATCGTATCATAACTTGAATTGACTTTTTCCATATTTTCGAGTGTCTGTGATGTTTTACTTTCATTTTCTAAGCTTGCACCATTTATTACTGGTTCTCTTCCACTGCTAGAAATTGCAGAAATTGCCTCACGCATTAAGGTTTCTTGGTTTTCACCTAATAGAGATGATGTATTTTTAATTTTACCTACAATTGATTTAGACGATATTTTATCAAGTGATGCTATGTTATTCATCACTGTATTTACGTTTTTATCTCTTGCAATAATAACTGGAATATTTACACGAATTTTAGAATCTCTTTCAAATACATCGAAAATATAATTTAGTGATTTTTCTTTTGCTAATGTTTCTCCTATTATGACAAGTGCAACATGAGAATAAATATTTGTTCGAGATCCTTTCTTTGACACATTTCGTGCTGCTTCTGTTATGGTTCTACCTTTTTCTTCTAATGCAACAACTGGAATACCTTGAATACCTTGGGGACTTGTCTGTGAGGCATTTGCACTAGGATTCATAATTTGAATTGTCACTTGATACTTATTTTCTTTCGGTATGTAGTCGATACCCATAGCAACCACAATCGCTATTTGATTTAGTTCTTTATAGTTAGAACAACCACTTAAAATTATACTTACCATAAGAATTGAAACGATTAATTTCTTTTTGATCATTTTATTCTCCAATATATTGGCTTTTGGTGTTTTAATTTTAAAATTGAATTTTAGAAAGAGATATATGCTTCATAATATATTTTTCTATTTTTTTGTAATTTAATGTACCATTTTCCAAAATATTATCTACATTTAAATACCTCAATCAAATTCTAACTATCTTAAGTTGTAATACCGCCTAACGCACACAAAAAATTACCCCTAGAGGTTTTTCGGAAGAGTGGTGAGTAGTTGTGGTGGGACAAGAACAGCCAATTGATTTATTACTTATCATTGGGGAGAAACATTTCACAAAAGGAGAGATTGAGGAACGGAAAGTGAAAGAAATTAAAGCTCTATCAGAAAAGGTCATATCAAATGCATACCTTCTTAGTAATTTAAAAAAGTAGCTGACGAGTTGATATTACGTATTGAAGATATTTTTCTACTTTATTTATCATAATTTAGATTCTAAATGGTAAAAATAAACATGTTTAAAAAAGAAAATAGAGGAAGTAAGTATAAATGCAGGTACTATAATGAATCGTAAATTAGATATAAGTGGTTTTCAATTATTATGTATGATTTTTATGTTTATTAACGGTACATCGCCACCAGTTGAATTATATTCTTTAGCCAAGCAAGATTCATGGATGAGTTTATTATTAGGACTTACTGTGGGGTGTCTATTATTTTCTGTATATATTAAGTTATATTCTTTTTTTCCTGATGTACCATTTACAAAATATATACAATATATTTTAGGAAAATATATTGGAAAACTGTTAGCTCTAATCTATATATTATATTTTATTTATATAGGTGCACGAGTTTTGCGTAATTTTGAGGAATTAATGGTTATTACTCTTTACAATGCTTCTTCACGTATTTCAATTGGAATATTAATGATGATTATAGTCATATATGCATGCCATAAAGGAATTGAAACATTTGCACGTTCGAATGAATTTATTTTTTTATTTATAATGTCTCTTATGTTTATAATTATTGGATTAGAAATTATTTCTGATCTAATCAAAATTAATAATTTAAGACCTGTATTAGAGAGTGGATGGAAACCAGTGTTAAAGGCAACTCCGATATTAATTGCAAATCCTTTTGGTGAGATATTTACATTTACTATGATTTTGCCATTTTTAAATAAACAAAAGAAAGTAGTACAAGTAGGAATAACATCATTACTATTTTCTGGGCTTATATTGACTTTGTTTTCAATGTTAAATACTTCCATATTGGGTATTTCTGAAATAGAAAGGATCATCTATCCACTTCTTTCAGCAGTTAGTTATATTAATATTGCTGATTTTGTTCAAAGAGTTGATACCTTTATTATAGTGATTTCAGTATGTAATTATTTCGTGAAGATTACTATCTATTTCTATTGTGCGGTATCTGGAGCAGCAGATTTATTTGGCATTAAGGAAAGTAAGCAATTAGTTTATCCTACATCCGTTATAATGTTGGTTTGCTCAATGTGGATGACTACGAATTTTGTTGCATTACGTAATGAAGCAAGGGATGTTGTCCCCTTCTTACTACAAATACCTCTACAAATTATTATCCCAATTTGTTTGTTAATAATAGTGCTAATAAAAAGGAAATTAAAATACCCAGCCTTATAAAAGAAAACGCCTGGATTTTGAAAAGCACGCCAAATGTTAGACACCGTTTAACATTTGGAAGCGCATTTTTTATTAATAAAACAAATTCTTTATGTAACCAATGTGCAATAAAGATAGCTAAGACCACATTTTTTTGTGGTCTAATTCTTTTGCACTCTTAGAAAGATTTAGGAGTCTTTTTTGTTCACATTTCGTTCACGAACTTTTAAAAACTTAAATTAATTATATTGAAATAAACAATGATATAATTGAGCAAAATATTATAAATGAGCCATTTGATTTAAAAGGTCATAAGCAATTCTTATTACAAATGATAAGTTACTTGTTATTTACTTATGATATACATTGTAATAATATATTATTGTAAGGTATTGAAAAGTTTGGATATAAAATATATTCAGACATTTTTTGCTTAATAGGGGGAAGAACACATGGGGAAAAATGAAGTTTTCCAATCTCGTTCGACATTTACTGCGAACGATAAAACTTATCATTATTATCGCTTAAAAGCAATTGAGGAAGCTGGAGTAGCTAAAATCGGTAAATTACCTTATTCGATTAAAGTGTTACTAGAATCAGTTCTTCGTCAAGTAGATGGAAGAGTAATTACAAAAGATCATGTTGAAAATTTAGCAAAATGGGGAACAAGCGAGCTACAAGATGTAGATGTTCCGTTTAAACCTTCTCGTGTTATTTTACAAGACTTCACAGGTGTTCCAGCTGTAGTTGACTTAGCTTCATTACGTAAGGCAATGGCTGATATGGGTGGAGACCCTGAAGTAATTAATCCAGAAATTCCAGTAGATCTAGTAATTGACCACTCAGTAATGGTTGATAAAGCTGGTTCAGCGGATGCATTAGATTTCAATATGGATTTAGAATTTTCTCGTAACGAAGAGCGTTACCAATTCTTAAGCTGGGCTCAAAAAGCATTTAATAACTATCGCGCAGTTCCACCAGCAACTGGTATTGTACACCAAGTTAACTTAGAATACTTAGCAAATGTAGTACATGCAATTGCAAATGAAGATGGTGAAGTTGTTGCATTCCCTGATACATTAGTAGGTACTGATTCTCATACTACTATGATTAATGGTATTGGTGTATTAGGTTGGGGTGTAGGTGGTATTGAAGCTGAAGCAGGTATGCTAGGTCAACCATCATATTTCCCAGTTCCAGAAGTTATCGGTGTAAAATTAACTGGGGCTTTACCAAGTGGAACGACTGCAACTGATGTTGCGTTAAAAGTTACTGAAGTTTTACGTAAAAAAGGTGTAGTAAATAAATTTGTTGAGTTCTTCGGACCAGGTTTACAAACCATGCCTTTAGCAGACCGTGCTACAATTGCAAACATGGCTCCTGAATACGGTGCAACATGTGGATTCTTCCCTGTTGATGCTGAAGCACTTAACTACCTACGTTTAACAGGTCGTTCTGAAGAGCAAATTCAATTAGTAGAAGCATACTGCAAAGCTAATGATTTATTCTATACAGCTGATTTAGAAGATCCTACATTTACTGATTTAGTAGAAATCAATCTTTCAGAAATTGAGTCAAATCTTTCTGGTCCAAAACGTCCACAAGATTTAATTCCATTATCTGATATGAAAAAATCATTCCAAAAAGCAGTTTCTGCTCCAATGGGTAATGCAGGATTCGGTTTAACTGATGAAGCATTAGATAAAGAAGTAAATGTTAAATTTGAAAATGGTACTGAAACAACATTTAAAACTGGTGCAGTTGCTATTGCAGCAATCACAAGTTGTACAAATACTTCAAACCCATACGTTATGTTAGGTGCTGGTTTAGTAGCTAAAAAAGCTGTTGAAAAAGGATTAACAGTACCTGCTTATGTAAAAACTTCATTAGCTCCTGGATCTAAAGTTGTTAGTGGATATTTACAAGAAGCTGGCTTAATTCCTTTCTTAAATCAATTAGGATTTAACATCGTTGGTTATGGATGTACTACATGTATCGGTAACTCAGGTCCATTAGCTCCTGAAATGGAAGAAGCTATTGCTGAAAATGATATGTTAGTAACATCTGTACTTTCTGGTAACCGTAACTTCGAAGGACGTATTCATCCTCAAGTTAAAGGTAACTACTTAGCATCACCACCATTAGTAGTTGCTTATGCGTTAGCAGGTAATGTAAATATCGACTTCTCAGTGGAGCCAATCGGTCAAGATAAAGACGGAAACGATGTATTCTTAAAAGATATTTGGCCAACATCTGCAGAAGTTCAAGAAGTTGTTGCATCTACAGTTACTCCTGAATTATTCAAAAAAGAATACGAAAGAGTATTTGAAGACAACAAACGTTGGAACGAAATTCAAACAACTGATGATTCTTTATACAAATGGGATAGCGAATCAACTTATATCGCAAATCCTCCATTCTTTGAAGGATTATCAAAAGAGCCAGGCGTAGTTAAACCATTAGCTGGTTTAAAAATCGTTGGTAAATTCGGTGATTCAGTAACAACTGACCACATCTCACCAGCTGGTTCAATCGGTAAAACAACTCCTGCAGGACTTTACCTACAAAGTAAAGGTGTTAAACCTGTAGACTTTAACTCATACGGTTCTCGTCGTGGTAACCACGATGTAATGATGCGTGGTACATTTGCTAATATCCGTATCCGTAACCAAATCGCTCCTGGTACAGAAGGTGGTTACACTACTTACTGGCCAACTGGCGAAGTTATGTCAATTTATGATGCAGCAATGCGTTATAAAGAAGATGGTACTGGATTAATGATCTTAGCTGGAAATGACTACGGTATGGGAAGTTCTCGTGACTGGGCTGCTAAAGGAACAAACCTTTTAGGCATCAAAACAGTACTTGCTGAAAGCTTCGAACGTATTCACAGAAGTAACTTAGTATTAATGGGTGTTTTACCACTTCAATTTAAAGATGGCGAAAATGCTGAAACATTTGGATTAACAGGTAAAGAAATATTTGCTGTTACTGTAGATGAGAACGTTAAACCACGTGATCTTGTTAAAGTAACTGCAACAAAAGAAGACGGCACAACTGTTGAATTTGATGTAGTTGCTCGTTTCGACAGCGAAGTTGAAATCGACTACTACCGTCATGGCGGTATCTTACAAATGGTATTACGTGATAAATTAAATAATTCTAAAGTAACTCATTAATTTATTTAGAAAACACGGTCTTTATTGGGCCGTGTTTTTTGTTTTGGGCTAGTGGCACCACAAATAAAAAACAGTAATCGCAATTAAATACGTAAAATCTCAATTAAATCCGAATAACGATAATTAATCAGACAAAAGCAATCACCCTAACAACAAAATCGACTAACTGGATAAAACATTTACGAATTAATAAGGCATTCCTGTAAAAAATAACTAAAGTGGATCGATAATTAGTATGTAAAAAAGGATTTAAAAAATACTCCAAAGAGATTATCTAAGAACATATGCGAGCTTGTTCCACTTTTGTCTATATTATGGTTAAATAGAGATAGTTCATTAAAAGGGTGATTTGTATGAAAAAAGTAATTCCTTTGCTGATTCTTTTAGTAGCGTTAGGATATTCAATTTTTCAATTATATGAGAAAAAAGAAGAAGAGAAAAAAGTCAGTAATAATAATGATGCTTATATTGCCTCAATTCAAAAATTAGGTGTTCAAGTTGGACAGCAGGCACCCGATATACAATTGATGACTTTAGATGAAAAGAAGGTTAATTTGTCCGCATTCAAAGGTAAGAAAGTAATTTTAAACTTTTGGGCTACTTGGTGCCCTCCTTGTCAAGACGAGATACCAGCATTAGAAAAATTCCATCAAGAGCATAAGGATATTGAAATGATCGGTGTGGCGGATTATATTGGCGAGAAGAAGGATTTAAATTTTATCAAGAACTTTGTTAATAAAAATAGTATGAATTATCGAATTTTAATTGATGAAAACGGTGATAATTTTCGTAAATATGGTGTGCTTTCAATACCGACTACATACTTCATTAATCCGAATGGAGAAGTAGTTTTTAAGCAAATTGGACCATTAACTGAAAAACAATTAAATGCATTTTTAAAATAAGAAAAAATTTACTAAAATGTAAGAAAACTCTTTTTTTTGGCAATACTAACATAAAAAGAAGAGGTGATTGTTTTGAGAAAGAAAAGACATAAATCGTTTCAAGAATTGATTCTTGAAAATAAAAATTCTCTATTAAATGATGAAGAAGCTTTGAATAAAATATATGATCGACTAGAAGAACGTTTAGAAAGAAAAGCTAAAGCGGAGTAAATTAGTCATTTTGAAATTCAATTTCGTGTATACAGGAGAAGGAATTATTTCCTTCTTTTTTTGTTGTCAAAATTGGTCATTTTTTAATTTCCTTTTACATATTTACAGCAACAAAACTCATACTATCGCTAGGGGGCGATAAAATGGGAAATCCAAAAAAACATCCTAAAGATTTTGTACCAAATCATATAGGTACTCAAAACAAGGCAGCTGGTGGGAATAAGGGAAAACAAATGCAGTATAAAGATCCTACAGGCAAACAACCAATTGTAGATAACGGGTAAATGCAAAAACAAAAACACAATTTTGAAATGGAGTGATATTTGATGAATCATACACCAAAGCCAGATGATCGTAGTGATAATGCAAAAAAAATCCAAGAAATGATTAATAATACGAAGGAAAATATGAATGAAGCAGAAGCTTCAATGAAATTCGGAAATGAACAGGATCGTCAAAATGCATTAGCTAAAAATCAGCGTCGCGAGGAATCTTTATCAGCATTAGAAAGTGAACTAAGAGACGAACAAGCATTTAATAATACAAATGACTGATTAAAAATAAGCTAGGTATTTAGAGTTAGCCTCATAAATACCTAGCTTTTCTTTATGCTCTTTTAACTATATTAAAATTGGCTTCAAGAAGCTCCCAATTTTGAATAAAAGGTAATCCTAATTTCCAATACGATATCCCACGTATATTCTCTTCTTTTATTAAGTTAAACTTGGCTTGAATTGATCTTGCATCCTCGAACCAAACTTCATGTTTTTGACCATTTGATTCTGTATATCGGAAATGGGGTGCTCTAGCTTTGTTATCAAATAGGATTTCGTTTGTCATTTGAATTGCTAAATTTGTAGCAGCTTCAGCACTTAATGCTTTAGCCATAGTACCTTGTTTAAATGGAACTTTCCAGTCAAATCCATATAAATTTTGACCCATTACAATTTTTGGTACAGGTATGACGGTCTTCGCATAGTTGATTACTTTACGAACTTGATCAATAGGTGAAACGGCCATAGGAGGACCGCCTTGCCAGCCCCAATCATATGTCATGATGACAACGAAGTCGACAACTTTACCTATGTTAGCATAATCATGAGCTTCGTAAAATCTACCTTTTTGGTGTGAACTTGTTTTTGGGATTAAAGTAGCACTCAATATGAATCCTTGAGGCAGCCTTGATTTTACTTTATTTAAAAAATTAATATAAGCGACCCGATCAGTTGAAGCAACGTCTTCAAAGTCTATATTTACTTCTCTAAATCCGTATTTATTAGCAGTACTAATAATTGTATTTATCAGTTTATCTTGAACTGCTGGACTTTGTAATATATCGGTTGCGAGTGATGTTGAAAACTGCCCATTCTCAAGATTAGAGACAACCATCATATAAATACAGCGATTATCTCTTGCGATTTGAGGAATGTTTCCAAGCGGCGGTTCTGCCAGTGTACCATCTCTTTTTGCATCAAAGCTGAAATGTGCCAAATAGGTCAAAAACTTACCTTCTGTTCGAGCAGCTTCCTCAAGTGCTGGTCTAATTGGGTTTGAAGTAGGTTGTAAATAGCCAATAGATTCGATATTTCTTTTTTTTCGTGGTGGAAGATGTAGCTTTTGGCCGACATGTAATGAAGCATATGGACTAATTCCACTTAAAGTTGCGATTTGACTTGATGTTACACCATAGGTTAGAGCTAAATCATATAAGTTATCACCGGGTTGAACAAAATATTCGTTTCCTGTAGTTGGTACAACAAGCGATTGACCTTTTATTATTTTATAAGGAGCTACAAGAGCATTTGAATTAATGAGTGCTTGGCGTTCAACTCCATAAAAATCTGCAATACTCATTACTGTTTCTCCACTTTTTACAACATGTATTTGCATCAAGTTTATCTCCTTCCATTAAACGTAGATATTCGTCTCTATTAAATATATGCCAAAGAGTTTGGATTAGAAGAGAATAGGTGGAAAAGCAAATTGAAATTGTTTTGAACATAAAAAACCTAGCAGTAGCTAGGTTTTGGGAGAGAAATATTTATTTTTTTGATTCTTTATCACTATTTGGATCAAGCGGAAATTGAATGATATTTGAGTTACTGCCTGAGACAGTAGGTAGTTTTCCATCCCATTTCTCTGCTTTTTTGTATTCAATTAATTCATTGGTCAACGTTTGTTGAATTACTTGGTTCGCTTTTGCTTGACCTTCTGCTCGGATTAGTTGTGAATCAGCATCAGCCTTTGCTTCTACTTTTTTCTTTTCTGCTTCTATTTTAGCCGTTTCTAGTTCTATTTTTTTACGATCATTTTCTTGAGCAGCTTGAACACGAGCATCAATGGCATCCTGCGTTTTTGCATCTGGTTTTGGCGTTCCTAGTGTTAAATTTTCAACAAAGAAGCCAAGTACTTTTACATCGTCTTTATATAATGTTTCAATGTCAGCTGAGGCATTACTTGATTTCTCACCGTATAGTTGTAAAACAGTGTATTTTGATACTGCAATACGAGCTGCATCTTGTAAACGTTTCTTTAAATATGTATCCTCAATTTCTTCAATCGACACAGGTCCAAACTCATTAAACATCGAAACTACTTTAGAAGGATCAATTTTATATGTATATGATAAATCCATTTCAATTCTTTTACCGTCTGAAGTCGCTAATGCAACATCTTTATATTCTACCGTACGAAGACGGACCGGATATTCGGTAACTTTATCGAATAAACCAACGAAATTCCAACCTTGTGATAATGTATTTTTCTGTATTCCTCCATTTGGTGAATAGACAACTCCTACATAACCAGGTGTTATTTTTTCAATAAATAATGTTGGAATTGTTGCGATTAAGATTAGTGCAATACCCGCGATTATTCCCCCAATTAGTTTACGATTTAAAAATGAATTCTTTTTTTCATTTGGACGAATTTCCATTATTTTTATCCCCCTTATCCTTTAAAATATTTTTTACTTTAGCTGATTTCTCACCAATTTTTTCAAATGTTGGAGAAAGAAGAAGCCATACTCCGAATAAAAAAAGAAGGATGATTAAGATAGAACCCACTAGAACCTTCAAGAAGATCGACCTCCTAATTTCTAATGTTAAAAAATCATTAGTTTATTATAAGAAAATTATAACATTTAGGATAAGTTAAAAAATAGAACAATTATTAATTTTTTGGTAAAGTATTCTGTAGAAGAATAAGAGGTGACTTTATGTTTATTTCAGAAAAATTAGTTGAAGTAAGATATGCAGAAACAGATGCAATGGGTGTTGTGTACCATGCAAATTATTTAGTGTGGTTTGAAAGAACTAACTGATAATGGCTCTATATCAACGTTTCTGACACACACACCTCGATTATGTCTTAGTACAGTATCTAACCTAATTATTAACAATTAGGAGGGTACAAGATGGAAAATATGTACATAAAAACTTATCTTTTGGAGATGCAAATTAGGTCACAGTCTCCAGTAACAGTAAACTGTAAAAGGTATATCTTGAAATACTTTGAGAGGTTTCTAAACGCTCAAGGAGTGTCATTTGAAGATGTAACGACTCTTACTATTAAAGAATGGATAGCGAGTCAACAGGCAGAGAATAATGCTGAATTAAACAATGAATCTGAAACAAGAGGACGTAAAACAGATAAGATAAAGTCATCTACAATCAACGCAAGGTTAAAAGTCCTCAAGAGTTTTTATGAGTTTTTAGTTGAAGAGGGCGAAATCAAGAAAAGTCCAATGGAAAAGATTAAATTCTTGAAACAGGATAAACACTTTGTTCAAGCATATAACCAAATAGATGTCAAGTCTATGTTAAATCACTATAACAACAAGACCTTTTTGAGTTCAAGGAATAAACTTTGTATTATGTTGTTAGCTAGTACAGGCATCAGAAATGGAGAGTTGAGAGGTATAAAACTAGATGATATAAAAGGCGACTGTATTATCATTAGAAAGGCAAAAGGTGGGAAAGAGAGAGTTGTTGGTATTCCCCCAATCGTTCAGAAACAATTATTGACCTATTTGAGAAAGAGAACTCAACACAGTAAATCGAATAACTCAGATTATCTATTGATCAGTCAACATACTGGAGTCTCTCTTTGTAGTCGTACAGTATTAAGAATCATCAATGACGCAGGTGGTGATGTTGGAGTCCATAGTCTAAGACGTTTCTTTGCTATCCAACAACTTGAACACAATGATCTATACTCAGTTAGTCGTATGATGGGACATGAGAGTATAAAAACAACTGCGATATATTTACAATCAATGGGAGATGACAAGATCATTAAAAGAAGTCTTGAACATAATCCAATAAATGACCTTTTATAATGAAATAAAACAGTTTAGACACTTACGTAATGTAGGTGTCTTTTTTTGTATTTGCTCTGTTAAATTAAAATGTTGATTTTTGATCTAAAAAAAGGGGTTGTCTAATTACCTAACCTTTAGGAACTCTTATTGAACTAAAGCATGCGTTAGTTCAATAAGGTGTAACTTGTTTTTTTGTCCAATCTTCAAAAAAAGTTTGAAGGTCTATACTTGGTTCATTGATATTTATATTATAAATATTTTGGATAAAATATTTTTCATTTTTTAATTGTGGAAGTTGAGTTAGTGACCCATCTTCATAATAAATTGACCAGTATTCCTCATGTTCATAAGCTATTGCCTCATGATAAAGTGCTTCATTTATACTATCATCATCATCATTTCCTAAATAACAACTAAGGTGAAGATGACACCATTCTCTTTCAAAAAACTCTTCAAACCTTATGTTATTATCAAATAATCTCTTTTGTAACTGAATTAATTGTTTGGGCGTTAATCTCACTTGGTAACCTTCTCCATATTCTTTCTTAGACTTTGAAATAATATATGGACTCAGTTTTCCCATGTTCTTTGGTCGACCTAATATGCCAATTAATAATTTTTTTATTAAAGGAAAATTTGAATTTTCGTAACACTCAATTTTGTAATTTTCATATTTTCTTAGGTAAGACAAAAAATTCTCCTCGCTTTATCACAACTTTTTTTATTATATTGTAGCATTTCCTTATGCAACTATCCTGCCATTTAGCTGCATAAGAAAAACGATCCTTCGTTATTGAAGAATCGCATGCTTTAGTTGCACACTTTATTACACATTCGTTTGAACATCAAAGACGCGTATTATGGAAGTATCTTGTCAATACTCCACGAGTGAAGCGAATGCAATAATATCGATACAATACTTAAGATCACAGCTGA
>Ga0209147_100119_pt1 | contig 142860 bp, 124 predicted proteins | sample AraplaCol_mLB_r2_FD_184278 | JGI IMG/M metagenome (GOLD analysis project Ga0209147, IMG submission 184278) | Arabidopsis root microbial communities from North Carolina, USA - plate scrape CL_Col_mLB_r2 (SPAdes) (version 2) | ecosystem: Host-associated > Plants > Roots > Endosphere | place: USA...
CATCGCCATCGCCATCGCCATCGCCATCGCCATCGCCATCGCCATCGCCATCGCCATCGCCATCGCCATCGCCATCGGCCGCAGTTTATGCGCATAAACGAGGCGCCCAAGGCGGCGGGTTGTGTCGACACGCTTGGGTTCAGTGGCATGCCTCAACACGGTGTACCGGGCCAGGACAATACCGCTCCCCCCCACTCTCAGGCGAGTCGCTCCCCCGGTCGCGCGATCGGACAGCCTCGGTTTCAGCGGAGTTTATGCGCACAAACTCTCCAGCTCTCAGCCCCAACCGCCTCATCGAACGGAAAGGACAGCGCACCACGATCCCGCGGCAACTCGCTATTCACACCGCCGACGCCACACTCGATGACTCAAACCCCGCCCCGTTCATCGACGTTGCGGACATCCGCCACACAATCCAATCGGGTCACTCGCCGTCTCCGATTCGTTTATGCGCATAAACCGATAGCCCGAATGGCCAATGCGTAGTTGTCAAACGACAATTTCATTGAAATTCAAATATCGTCCTGTAGAATTCCAACGACCAAAATAGGAGTGAAAATTGGCCGCGGAAATCATTGCAGTCACTCAACAAAAAGGTGGCGTCGGCAAAAGCACGATTGCCATGCACCTCGGTGCCGCGTTCCATGAAAAAGGGAAGCGCGTCCTCGTCATCGACGCAGACCGTCAAAACACGCTGGTTCACTGGTCGAGCGCATCCGGCGACAGCGAAAACGGCATCCCGTTTCCGGTCGTCAACCTTGCCGAAGCCGATGGCCAGATCCATCGCGAGATCAAGAAGTTCATCAACGACTACGACATCATCGTCGTGGACTGCCCGCCGTCGATCACCGAGAAGGTGTCGGGCGTCGTCCTGCTGGCCGCATCGATTGCCGTGATTCCGACGTCGTCGTCGCCGGCTGATTACTGGTCGAGCGTCGGGCTGGTCAAACTGATCCAGCAGGCGCAGGTCATGAACGAAGACCTCCGCGCAGTCTTCCTGCTGAACAAGACCGAAGAGAAGCGCATGCTGACCCGCGAGCTCAAGCGCGCGCTCGAGGAACTCGGCTTCCCGTTGCTGAAAACGCAGATCCCGACCCGGGAGGCGTACAAGCAGGCGATGGCGCTCGGTCAGACCGTGCTGCAGATGAACGATCGTGGCGGCAAGCTGGCCGCCACGGAAATTCGCGCATGCGCCGACGAAATCGTCGCCATGCTGCCCTGACTTTATGCGCACAAAGGAGTCACATGAAACCCTCCCAATTTGCCAAAGGATTCCAAGCGCGCCCGGATATCACGACGAGCGAGAAGCGCACGGCGCTCGATCGACTCAATGCGATCGACGGCATCGTCAAGTCCGAGACCCCCACCCCGGCACCGACCAAATCCGCGAAGAAAGACACCGCGCCGCAGCCCGCTCCCGAACTCACGCTCGATCCGTCGATCGATGAATCGGCGCAATATCGTGCGTGGCGTCTCGAGAACCGCTATGCGCCCGGGCAGGTGATCGAGCTGTCGCTGAAGGCGATCAAGCATAGCCCGTTCAATCCGCGGCACTTCTATCTGAAATCGTCGATTGCCGAACTCGCGGTCAACCTCGCGAAGCAAGGGCAACAGCAGGCGATCCACGTGATTCCGGATTACGACAATCCGGGCACGTATTTCGTCAGCGATGGCGGCCGCCGCGTGCGGGCGCTGAAGGAAGCCAACAAGGAGTCGGTCAAGGCGATCGTGATCGACGTGCCGATCGGCATCCAGAGCTACAAGCTCGGCTACGATCTCAACGTCCAGCGCGATTCGCAGACGGTGTTCGACAACGCCGTCGTATGGCGCCGCTTCCTCGACGACAAGCATTTCCAGAGCCAGAAGGAACTCTCCGAGCACCTCGGCCTCGACGAATCGACGGTGGCCGTCGCCCTGTCGATCGGCAAACTGCCGGAAGCGATCATGCAGGAAATGGTCGCGCGCCCCGATCGCTTCGGTTCAAACATGGCGTATCAGGTCGGCCGCTATCACAACGCGCGCGGCACCGAGGCCACGCTGCGGTTGATCAACAAGATCGTGTCGGACGATCTCAGCACGCGCCAGGTGTCGGACATCGTCAAGGGCCGCGTCGCGGCGCAGGAAACGCCGAAGGCTGCCGGCCGTCAGCGCTATGCGCAGCGTCTCGAGATCAAGCTTGGCGGCAAGTCGGTCGGCGACCTGAAGTCGTATGGCGAAGATCGCATCGAACTGCGCCTGCGCGGCCTCCCGAAGGACAAGCGCGACGCGATCCTCGAGCAGCTCGAGCGGATGCTGTTGTCGGAGTGATGGAAACGGCCGGCTGGGCCTGGTGAAGATGCCGGGCCCGCCAACCGAGGGCGGGACCGGCGGCGGCCCGTCAGCGGGCCTGAGCGGCCCTCAGGCGGCCCGCGACTGGTTCAGCGTGAACGACAGCAGGTCGCCGTCCGTCGGCTCGCCCCAGGTCTTCTGGGCCAGCCAGTCGAAAAAGGCCGTCTCGGCCAGCTTGGAATCGAGGCCGCGCTTGCGCCAGTCGTCGCGCAGATGGGTGCCCATCGTCGGCAGCGCCTCCGACTCGAACGACTCGCGCGCCACTTCGCGCTCGGCGTCGCCCTGCTCTTCGTACAGCACCTTCGCTTCCTTGCGACGGAACGCAGCGAACTCGCTCAACAGGCGCGCCTTCAGATCGTCCGGCTGGGCCGCCGCAATCTTCGCAGGCGGCGTGCCGGCAGGCAGCGCGTCGACCGATTCGACCGGCGGCGCATAACCCTTCTTCAGCGCATCCTTGAACAACGCCGGTGCGCTGCGCACCGGCGGCAGCGTCGTGCTGCGCATCCGCTGCTCGGTCATCTGCAGCGCGGCACGAATGCGGTTTTCCTCGCTGTCCGCGTAGAGCGTCTGCGCTTCCTTCAGCGGGATCCCGATCTTCACCATCCGGTCGACCAGCGTGCTGTCGAACACGTTCGGATGTTCGTCGAGCGCGAGCATCGGCTGCTTGCGCTCGGTCACGCGGAACTGGATCTCCGCCACCCGACGCCCTTCACGGTGTTCGATCAGCTCGACGAAGATATTGGTGACGGCGTTGACTTCCGCGATCGCGGGACGCAGATAGTCGCGCTTGAAGTACTTGTACTCGCGTTTCGCTTCGTCGCCGGCTTCCGTGTCGGGCGTGCCCGACAGGATCGGCCGCCACCATTCCCACGGCTCACGCATCGTCAGGTGGCTCGGGTTCGTCAGGTAGCGCACGCAGATTTCGTACAGCGCCAGGCCGGCGCTGCTGCGCAGCTGGCTCTGGAACTGCAGGCTCAGGCGCGCGTACTGGACCGGGTCGAGCAGCTTTTTCTTGATCTTCGGCGCGAACGAGAATTCGACCCACACGCGGCGGGTCGCCGGATCCTCGAGAATTTCGGCGTCGGCGATCAGTGTCGAGATCCCCCACTTGCGTCCCGGCTTCTGGCTCGACGTCCCCGTGCTCCATTCGACCTGCACCGACACCATGCGGCGCAGGTGTTCCTTCACCAGCGCGGTGTCGTTCGAATCGAAGGCGGAGTTGGCGACGATGTCCGAGAGCAGCGCGCGATACGTATCGCCCGAGTCGTCGGCCTGCTGCGCCACGGCCAGCAGGACATTGAACAGCTTGCGAGTGAGGAGCGTGATCTTGCCGCTCTTCGGCTGAATTGCGATCGCCTCGACGGCCTTCCGCAATTCGGCTGAACTGGCACTCACCACATCCACATCGGTTTTCTTGGCGCGCTTCGTCGTGGCCATACGTCGGGTCGGAGGAGAAGTTTTCCGGAAGGATAGCGTCTGCGGTGAAGTGCGTCCAGAACGACATGCTCACCATAGCGGGTGAAGTGCGCGTGTAAAACGGCACTCACCCCAGGCGCTCCCGAAAACCCTCACCAGTCCGGATTTGCGGCGTTCCGGACTCGTCCAGACGTGCTGCGGGATGCGCCGATTCACAGAATTTCACCTGTGCACGGAACGTGCGAAATGTGCTCCCGTATCGGCTCACCTTTCGATTTGTCGTAATTTTACGACTGCGCAGCCGTGAGTTCGGCACAGGGTTGCGATCCCACCTCATCGCGCTTCCCGATCGACCCGCTCAGCCCTGTATGCATGTACAGGCGCGACTCACCCGGCGATCGTGATCGGGTCCGCCACCCGGGATGACGCCTCCCAAACCGGCCCGCGCGACCCGAACGAGCCTGCTGTGCCGGCCCGGGCGCGCATTGTACAGCGCATAAACCGTATCGGGTCCCGAAAAAACTCACCTTGAGCACAGCATGTTCATTCGTCTGAATACCGACGAATGCCCGGCACGCGCGGGATTCGCCACCAGAGCCTCCCGAAAACGCTCACCTTAGCGAAAAATCGCTGTGCCACTTCTGGCACGGAAATAGCTCCCGAAAAGCCTCACCGTAACTGACGCGGTATCAAAAACCTCAATGCCTTCCGATACTTATGCACAGAAGGCATTTGGCGGTGCGCCGCCAACATCCCCCGAAAAGCCTCACCTTTCGATGGAAATCCCTCATACGACAACGGTATGTCGCCCCCCGAAAAATCTCACCTGTGCCAAAAATAGGCACAGCGAAAACGAGATTTCTTCCAGTCCCGGCGGGCTTTTCGGCCAATTCGGCCGTCCACAGATCCCGAAAAGCCTCACCTTTGACCATTTTTCGGGCAAATTCCATTCCCGAAAAGGCTCACCTGTGGCCTGAATCAGAGCCTGTGATCCATGCCCCGAAAAAGCTCACCTCAGCGGGATCCGGGCAGGAAAACCCGGATTTCCCTCCCGAAAAACCTCACCTTTAGTGCATCACAGGCCCACGAGAGCACTTTTGCTGTGCAAAATGGCGTCCGTTTCCCGGAAATCCTCACATCAAACGCCCGCGGAGTCCCGTGAAACCTCACCTTTCACAGAAACTGCCTAAAAGATGGGCAGAATCGGGGCACAAAGAAGGTCCCGCAAATTCTCACCTATGTCTGCACAGGCAGAAAACTGTGCAGTCAGGCACAGCGCGGGTTCTGTGGCTGTGAGGCCCCGAAAAGCCTCACCTTTGGGAAATCTCGTGTTTCACTGTGATCCCGAATCCGCTCACGACCTTTCCCGCAACGGCTCACGCAGCTCCCTGAACCCCATCACTTCAGCTCCCGCAGAAGATCACCTTGGCTCCCGTAAAACTTCACCTTGTCGGCCGGAAAGCCTTGCAGCATAAGGCTGTGCCGTGGCGTTAACGTTTTTAACTAAGGGTTCAAGGGTGTTTACTTCTAATACTCTCAAGACATCGGCTGCAGAGTTTTCCACAGACACCCCAACCCCTGAACACCGACAGGCAACCGGATCCGCTGTCATGTGAAACAAATGCCGAAATTCGGGATCGACAGGAAAACGCTTGTGCGACAAGGACTTGGCTAACTTTCTTCGCTTTGTTTCACGGAATCCTGGACCACAGTCGCCCAGATCGGCCCACAGACCCGATTTCTGGGCAAAGCGACGTAAATTCACAACGTTGACCCGAAACAAGTATCGAAAAGTACGTATTTCGTTATGATTGCCACACTTCAATGTCTGTGAGCACAGCGATGACCCTGGACGAAATACGCCAAACCATTCGGGACGAACTGGAATCGCTGCGTGCAAAAGGTGCGCGACGGCAGGAATTGTCACTGCATGCATGCAAGCGGTTGTTCTTCGATCTTGGCATCCGGCCGTCGGCTGCCAACGTCCGCGATCTCACCCAGACCGGCAGCGCCAGCGATATTCCGAAAGATATCGACCATTTCTGGGAGCGCATCCGTTCCGCCTCCAAAGTCAGGCTCGACGGTGCCGCAATTCCGAAAGCCGTCGAGGAAAAAGCCGGCGCGTTGCTCGGGGCACTCTATGAAGAAGCGTTGAAAGCCGCGCGAGACAGCCTTGATGTCGATCGCGAACAGGTCCGCGCCGGCGTGGCCGACGCCGAACAGCGGTTGCGCGACGCGATCGTCCGCCAGGAGACGCTCGAAAGCGCGCTCGCACGTGGCGAAACGAAAAACGAGCAATTGCAGGCGCGCGTGACCGAACTCGAAGTCCAGCTCGCATCGCAAACGACGCACGGTTCGGCAAGCGAAGCGACGTTACTCACCACAGTCGCTCGACTGGAGAAGGAACTGGCTGCGGCGGCCGGCCGTATCGAAGCCGAGCAGGCGCAGAACGCCACGCTGCGCGACCGCATCGATGCGCTTCAAGCCGAACTGCAGCAGCGCACCGAGCACTACGCGCAGCAAATCAAGGACGCGGTGGCCGAAGCCGAACGTCGCGTGAAGCCGATGCTGGTCGAGCTGGATTCGTTGCGCAGCACGGCGTCGACCTACCAGAACGGCTTACGCGATGTTCAGCGCAAGGAATTCGATTTCCTGCAGCAGTTGAGTGCGGCCAAGGCGCGTGCCGACCGGCTCGAAGAACAGTTGCGCAGCCAGGGAGATGAACTGGAACGCGCGACGCGCGATGTCAGTTTGCTGCGCGCGAGCCGCGGAATGAATCCGGAAATCGCCGCGCTGATCCGCCGCCTGGCTGATGCCGGGCAACTGGATGCGGAGGCGTTTGCCGCGATCGGCACTTCGCTGGATCAAGAGACTCCGGTACCGGCCCATTGTCCGCATTGCGACGGTGAGCCCGAGCTGTCACACGGAAAAGAGGGTTTTGAAGTGGCCTGCCCCGAGTGCGAACACGCTTCGGGCGTATGGCCATCCCGATTGCAAGCTGTCGCCCGCTTTGTGCGCACGTGACGCAAGGGGCGGCTGCACCGCACAGGTGAGACGATCCGGGGAGCTTGAGGTGAGGTTTTTCGGGAGCGATTGAACGGTGAGGCTGTGCCACACAAGGCTGCTCACGGATCGCTTGGCGTGAGCAGCCGTTTGGGGATCAGTGAGTTTCGTCGATGCCCGACGCGTCACCGTCGGCATGGTTGTCGGCGAGACCGTCGCGCCAGTTTTTCCATGCGCGATGCAGGCGGTTCGACGAGATCGGTCGCATGAAGCCCAGCCATTTGCCGACTCGTTCGGGCAGCACGTCGTGTTCGAACAGTTCGGCCGCGTAGGTATTACGCAGGGTTTGCGGGCTGGCGCGTGCGGTGCGTGACGACGTGAGCCCGGCGGATTCGACGATCGCGTCGATGGCGCGCAGCATCGTCGCCTTGTGCATCGGCCGCCCGGCATGGGATGCGGGGAACACGAGTTCACCGGGAATCTCCTGGCGCTTGCGTTCGGTGAGCCACGCTTCGAGCAGGGCGATCGCGAACGACGCCAGATGGGTTTCGCGCGCGAAATCAGGGTGCGTCGACTCGATCTGCAACGACGTTCCGGCTGTATTGATGCAACTAATCGTAAGTGCACGAGCTTCACCGGTCTTAATGCCGGCGCCGAGAAACGCGGCAACGAGCGCGCGGTCGCGCCGCTCTTTCCAGTACGCGGAACCGGATACGCCGATCGGCGAAAACAGGTACGTGAGCAACGTCGCGCGCTCGGCCGGCGTGAGGAAACCGGTAGGTTCGTTGTCGCGAGCCTTGCGCCAGTTCGCTTCGCCATCCTGAGCAATGAACCGGGCCGGGTTGGTCGACGCGTATTCGGTGCGCCGGATATGGTCGAGCACGCGCTCGATCAGCCGCAGATAGCGCATCCGCTGGGTTTTCCGGATCGGGAGCTCGCCGACGAAATTTGCGATGGTTGCTGTATCGACCGTTGCCAGATTCTTCTGGTGCGTACGCAGCCACGTGAGAAACGCGCCCCATTGCGCGCGATAGACGTCGGCCGACGAGCGACGATAGTCCTGCATGGCGAGCCATGCATCGAATGCAGCTTCGGGAGAGACGATCCAGTCGGACGCGCCGCGGTCGAACAGGTCTGTTTCTTCCGGGCGTGCCGGGGTGTCGGGAGAGGCGGGAAGGGACATGTGATTTATTCCGTTAGTTGCGTATATGCTAGCCCTTTCCGCAACGTCTCGGGCATCAAGAGGCAAGGGGCAGGACAAGGCGCGCCACGCGTGGCGGCCTGGGCGGGCAGTCAGTCGCCCCACGCCTTGGACGGGCGGTGAGCCCGCTCGCGAGGCGCGGTGTCGTTCGAGGTTGACGCGGCTTCGTACGCGAGAACCGCGAACGAAAATACGGCGGGTAGCGCGTTCGAGCGCCCGAAGTCGATCGGATCGTCCGTTTCGGGAAACGTCATGTCCGACGGCCGTTCGAACAATTGACGCATGCCGGCCTCGTGCCGGCTGGCAAAGCCGAGATCGGCAAGTGCCTCGGCTTCGATCGCGTGCAGCAGGCGCCACGTCAGCGGGACGCGCTGGCGGATATAACGCCCGGCGATATGGCGAACGATCAGCTCGAGGTCGTGCGCGGCAGCCTTGAAGCTGAGCGCGGCCAAATCTTGTTCTTCTGTCATTGCAGGCTCCTGTCGACCGGGCAGGCGCCTCGGTGCGCCGGCTCCAGCCCATGCATGGCGGAATGTCCGTATACTGTACAAACATACAGTATTTTCCGCAACTGGCCTGCAATCGGCCTTTCGGCCGGCTATCCGCGCCGTCAGCGGTGTATCACGATCAGCAGTGCCCGCGCCTCGGCCTTGCCGGGATTGCGGATCGCGTGCGGCTCGTCGGCCGGGTAGCGCGCGGTGTCGCCTGCCTTCAGGCGCCGGCTTGCCGCCGCGGCTTCGATTTCCATCGCGCCCTGCAGCACAGTCAGGTGCTCGCGCGTGCCGGGCTCGTGGGCGTTCGATATCAGTGCGCCGCCGCCCGGCAGCGTCAGCTCGTACCACTCGAACTTGCCGGCGAGGTCGATCGGGCCCCACACGCGCAACTGGTATCGGCCGTCATGGCCGGCAAGCGTCGGAATGTCGTGCGGGCCGTCGACGCGGATAGTCTCGGGCGCCTTCGGTTGCGAGAACAGCTCGTCGAGCGTGATGCCGAGTGCGTTCGTCAGCCGCCACGCCACGGCGATCGTCGGGTTGGCCTTGTCGCGTTCGATCTCGGAGAGCATCGATTTCGATACGCCGGCTGCGCGCGACAGGTCGTCGAGTGTCAGCTTGCGCTCGTTACGCAGCCGCTGGATCTGCTCGCCGACACGCGGCGGCGTGGCGGCCGGCGGTTGCGGTGCGGCGCTGGCAGGCGTGCGCCGCGAACCGGAGGAACTTGCCATTTGGATTCCGTTCGCTTAGAGTTGTTCGGTATTTCGAATTCTAGTTCGGAATATCGGATAAATGCGGTCAACCGAACGACCGACTATAACAGTAGCAGGCCGTTGCGCCGCCGCCACGAGTGGCGCGTCGCGGAATGCGAAACCCTGTCAGGAGCTTTGCGATGCGTGATGCCTTTCTCGCCCAGGTGCGCGGGACGCTGGACCAGATCCGCGCGGACGGTTTTTACAAGACCGAGCGCGAGATCGCGAGTCCCCAGGCGGCAGCCGTGCGGCTCGCCGGCGGTGCCGGCGTGCTCAATTTCTGCGCGAACAACTACCTGGGCCTGGCGAACGATCTGCGCCTGATCGACGCGGCGAAGGCCGGCCTCGACCAGGACGGCTTCGGCATGGCGTCGGTGCGCTTCATCTGCGGCACGCAAACCGTGCACAAGCAACTGGAAAGCGCGCTGGCCGCCTTTCTCGGCACCGAGGACAGCATCCTCTATTCGAGCTGCTTCGATGCGAACGGCGGGCTGTTCGAGACGCTGCTCGACGAGAACGACGCGGTGATCAGCGACGAGCTGAACCACGCGAGCATCATCGACGGCATCCGTCTCTGCAAGGCGAAGCGTTTCCGCTACAAGAACAACGACCTGTCCGACCTCGAGGCGAAGCTGAAGGAAGCCGATGCAGCGGGCGCGCGCCACAAGCTGATCGCGACCGACGGCGTGTTCTCGATGGACGGCATCATCGCCGACCTGAAAGGCATCTGCGATCTCGCCGATCGCTACGGCGCGCTCGTGATGGTCGACGATTCGCATGCGGTCGGCTTCATCGGCACGCATGGCCGCGGCACGCCCGAGCACTGCGGCGTCGAAGGCCGCGTCGACATCATCACGGGTACGCTCGGCAAGGCGCTCGGCGGCGCATCGGGCGGCTATGTCGCCGCGCGTCGCGAAGTCGTCGAGCTGCTGCGCCAGCGCTCGCGCCCGTATCTCTTCTCGAACACGCTTACGCCGAGCATCGCCGCGGCATCGCTGAAGGTGCTGGAGCTGCTCGGCAGCGACGAAGGCGCGAAGCTGCGCGAGCGCGTGCGCGAGAACGGTGCGCGGTTTCGCAAGCAGATGACCGAAGCCGGCTTCACGCTCGTGCCGGGCGCGCATCCGATCATCCCGGTGATGCTCGGCGATGCGCAGCTCGCGACGAACATGGCCGACAAGCTGCTCGGCGAAGGCGTCTACGTGATCGGCTTCTCGTTCCCCGTCGTGCCGCGCGGCCGCGCCCGCATCCGCACGCAGATGAGCGCCGCGCATACGCCCGAACAGATCGACCAGACGGTCGCCGCGTTCGTGCGCGTCGGCAAGTCGCTCGGCGTGATCTGACGGAGGCGCGACCATGAAAGCACTGGCAAAGCTCGAACGCGGCCCCGGCCTCACGCTCACGCGCGTGAAGCGTCCCGAAGTCGGCCACAACGACGTGCTGATCAAGATCCGCCGCACGGCGATCTGCGGCACCGACATCCATATCTGGAAGTGGGACGACTGGGCGCAGAAGACGATTCCCGTACCGATGCACGTCGGTCACGAATATGTCGGCGAGATCGTCGAGATGGGGCAGGAAGTGCGCGGCTTCGCGATCGGCGATCGCGTGTCCGGCGAAGGCCACATCACGTGCGGCTTCTGCCGCAACTGTCGCGCGGGGCGCCGGCATCTGTGCCGCAACACGGTCGGCGTCGGCGTGAACCGCGAAGGCGCGTTCGCCGAGTATCTGGCGATTCCGGCATTCAACGCGTTCAAGATCCCGCCCGAGATCTCCGACGATCTCGCGTCGATCTTCGATCCGTTCGGCAACGCGACGCATACGGCGCTGTCGTTCAACCTCGTCGGCGAAGACGTGCTGATCACCGGCGCGGGCCCGATCGGCATCATGGCTGTTGCGATCGCGAAGCACGTCGGCGCGCGCAACGTCGTCATCACCGACATCAACGACTACCGGCTGGAACTCGCGCGCAAGATGGGCGCGACGCGTGCGGTCAACGTCGCGCGCGAGTCGTTGCGCGACGTGATGACCGACCTGCACATGACCGAAGGCTTCGACGTCGGCCTCGAAATGTCGGGTGTGCCGAGCGCGTTCACGAGCATGCTCGAGGCGATGAACCACGGCGGCAAGGTCGCGCTGCTCGGCATTCCGCCCGCGCAGACGGCGATCGACTGGAACCAGGTGATCTTCAAGGGGCTCGAGATCAAGGGCATCTACGGCCGCGAGATGTTCGAGACCTGGTACAAGATGGTCGCGATGCTGCAGAGCGGCCTCGACCTGTCGCCGATCATCACGCATCGCTTCGCGGCCGACGATTACGAGAAAGGCTTTGCCGCGATGCTGTCCGGCGAGAGCGGCAAGGTGATTCTCGACTGGACGGCCTGAGTGCCGCGGGGCAGTGCTGCGTGTTCGCCGCCTGCCCCGCTTTCGTTTACGTCTGCGTTTTCGAGGCCGAAACGCACGAATCCGGGCTCAAGGTGAGATTATTCGGGAGCTGTGTCGGCGCGCCGAATCGCGACACGATTGCGCATCGGTGAACTGCAATCGCACGTTCACTTCACCTGATGGAAGCTGCCTCGCTTTCCGCCCTCGTGCCTTCCGGCACCTGCTCTCCCCTTCCAGACACTTCCCCGCTTGCCTTGCCGTGCGACCGCTCGTCGTGCACCGCACGCAATGTCGTGCCGAACCGTGGCGTCAACCGTGAGCCTGCGCGCGTCGTCGCGACTCACTCATGCGTGAAACCGTTCGATATCGATCGACGTCGATCGGTGCGCCGACGGCTACTTGATCCGTTCACCGTTCAACCCGCGTGGGTCGAGCTGAAGACTCAACACGACGAGCCAGCGTCTCGGACACTGCGGTGCAACGTCGACCGGGCCGCCGTGCATTCCGGGCGCGGTAACGAACCCGTGTTGCGCCGCGTATTGATACGCGCGCAACGCATCCGCTTGCAGCCAGAAGCTGACCAGCGCGCACGTCACGAAACGGAACAGCAGTACCGCTGCGGCATCTGGCGCGAAACCGGCCACGACCAGCAGGCTGTCGAACACGAATGCCAGCACGTGCGCGACCGCGATCGTGACGATCGTCAGCTTCAACACGCCACGCAGCCGCAGTGCAGCGCGCACGCGTGCCTGCCGGACGGCGAGCCGGGTGCGATCGTCGCCGCCTTCGCGCTTCGGCATGTCGTGTTTCACGACGCGGCACCGACAGGTTGTGCAACGTCGATCTGCGTCGTATCACCGGCAACGATGCGACCGTTCGTGACGCAGACCGATTTGCACAGGATCGTGCTGTCGTAGTTGTGCCCCGGAAAGCGCATCACGTCGACCGGTTGAAATCCTTCGCGACGATAGAAATCGATGAGCCGGACCGCCGCGTAAGGTGCGTCGAGCGCCAGGTGCGTCGCGCCGCGCGCGGCGGCCCGCCGTTGCGCGAATGCGAGCAGCGATCGGCCGATGCCGCGGTCCTGCCAGACGGGATCGACGGCCAGCTGGCCGAGCGTCGCGACGTGCCGGCTGCGGTACGGATCGCAGCGGGAATCGGGATCGTGCGAACGCATCGTCATCGTCGCGACCAGATGCGCGTTGCCGAGCGCAACGAAGCACTCGCCGGTGAGCACGCGTTCGCGTGTCGCCGAGGCCGGCTGATCGACGCACGGGCAGTTGAAGCCCAGTGCGCCGAGCGGTGCGAAGGCGCGATGCAGCAGCGCGGTCAACGTGTCGTACGAATCGTTGCGCGGGTCGAAGCGCCGCACGACGATGCGGCCATCGAGCCGCTTGGCATAAGCCGCATAGGCGCGCGCGGGGCGCGCGGATTCCGGTCGCTGCATGATGTCCTTTCGCCCAGACAGGGTGACCGAAGTGTAGTGAGCGTCGCGCGTCCGCTTCAAGAAAAAATGTCGTAAACGCGGCGGGCGCGCATCGCGCGGCCAGGCCGCGCTTCAGCCCTCCCGCCAGCAGGGCTTTTTCATCCGGGTATTGACGATGGAGAACGATCGTTCTACCGTAAACCCATGAACACACATCACGACCCTTCCTGCGAACCGGGCGTTCGCGACCGGCTGCTCGATGCAGCCGAAGCGCTGATTTACTCGGGCGGCATCCATGCAACCGGTGTCGATGCGATCGTCAAGCGATCCGGCGCGGCGCGAAAGAGCTTTTATTCGCATTTCGAATCGAAAGAGGCGCTGGTGCTGGCCGCGCTCGAACGTCGCGACGAGCGCTGGATGCGCTGGTTCGTCGACGCGACGCTGGCGCGCGGCAAGGCACCGCGCGTGCAGCTGCTCGGCATGTTCGACGTGCTGCGCGACTGGTTCGGGCAACCCGACTTTCACGGCTGCGCGTTCCTCAACGCATCGGGCGAGATTCCCGATGCCGACGATCCGGTACGCGTCGTCGCACGCGCGCACAAGGCACGCTTGCTGGCGTTCGTGCGCGAGCGGTTCGACGCGTATGCCGATGAAACCGGCATCGAGCGTCGTGGGCTCACGCGCATCGCGCGTCAGTGGCTCGTGCTGATCGACGGCGCAATCGGCGTGGCGCTCGTCAGTGGTGATGCAAACGCCGCGCGCGATGCGCGCGCGACGGCCGAACTGCTGCTCGACGCGGTATCACGGTAGTCGAAGCAGCGAATCCGAACCGGCCGCGGTTGTCCGTGGCCAGAACCTGAACAGGAGCAACCCATGTCCGCTTCCCTCGAAGTCCGTCCGCCCGTTCCGCCCTTCACGCTCGAAACGGCGCGCCAGAAAGTGCGTGCCGCCGAGGATGCGTGGAACACGCGCGACCCGCAGCGCGTGTCGCTCGCCTATACGCCGCAAAGCCGATGGCGCAATCGCGCGGAATTCGTGACCGGCCGCGACGAGATCGTCGGGCTGCTGCAGCGCAAGTGGGCGCGCGAGCTCGACTACCGGCTGATCAAGGAGCTGTGGGCATTCGACGGCAATCGCATCGCGGTGCGCTTTGCGTACGAATGGCATGACGATGCCGGCAACTGGTTCCGTTCGTACGGCAACGAAAACTGGGAGTTCGACGAAAACGGGCTGATGGCGCATCGTCACGCGAGTATCAACGACCTGCCGATTCGCGAGCAGGACCGTCTCTATCACTGGCCGCTCGGCCGTCGTCCGGACGATCATCCCGGGCTGTCCGATCTCGGCCTGTGAGGCGCGTGCCGACTCGACGGACCGGCGAACGCATCACCGGGCTTCAACGGTGAGGAAATTCGGGAGTCGATGCGCTGAAGGTGAGGTTTTTCGGGACGAGGGGAAATGTCGCGTCGGACTGTGTGCTTCGAGCCGTTCGACGCGGCATTGTCCCGGGCAAAGCGGACGTGCCATGCACGTCGGGATCTCGTGATGCGCGTATCGGTATGCAACGGTGTGCTTCACCACGCGATGCATCTCACCGATCGATCGGGGCCGGTAGCGGTTTGACGATCGGTGTGCACGCATGTGGCGTGCAACTCACCGATCGTATCGACGTCGACGACGGATGGCGCGTGCAGTGCGCGTTGTGGTGTGACGTTGCTCACCGCTCGACTTCACCAGGCAGGCTCGGGAATTCGCATGCGTGCGCAAACGCATGGCGTGCAACTCACCGCACACCGATTCGTGCAGCCTCTGCCCGGCGCGTGCGATTGCGCCGGGCCTGATCGTCAGCCCGCGATGCGCGCGGCGATCGCCTCGCCCACTTCCTGTGTCCTCGCGTTGCCGCCGAGATCGCGCGTATGCGGCCCCGTGCGCAGCACGTCCTCGATCGCGGCGACGATCGCATCGTGCGCTTCGCGTTCGCGGCCTGCGCCGTTGCCGAGGAAATCGAGCATCAGGGCCGCCGACCAGATCATCGCGACCGGGTTCGCGATGTATTGCCCCGTGATGTCGGGCGCGGAGCCGTGCACGGGTTCGAACAGCGACGGAAACGTGCGGTCGGGGTTCAGGTTCGCCGACGGCGCGATGCCGATCGTGCCCGTACACGCGGGCCCGAGGTCCGACAGGATGTCGCCGAACAGGTTCGATGCGACGACGACGTCGAAGCGGTCCGGCTGCAGCACGAAACGCGCGCACAGGATGTCGATGTGCTGCTTGTCGACGGCGATGTCGGGATAACGTTCGGCCATCTCGGCCGTGCGTGCGTCCCACCACGGCATGCTGATCGCGATGCCGTTGCTCTTTGTCGCGACGGTGAGGCGCTTCGCGCGCCGCTGCGCGAGTTCGAACGCGAATTTCAGTACGCGCTCGGTGCCGTGACGCGTGAAGATCGCCTGCTGCATCACGATCTCGCGATCGGTGCCTTCGAACATCGTGCCGCCGACCGACGAATACTCGCCCTCGGTGTTCTCGCGCACGATCATGAAGTCGATGTCGCCCGCGCGGCGGCCGGCGAGCGGCGATGGCACGCCGTCGAACAGGCGCGCGGGCCGCAGGTTGATGTACTGGTCGAATTCGCGGCGGAATTTCAGCAGCGAGCCCCACAGCGAAACGTGATCGGGCACCGTCGCGGGCCAGCCGACCGCGCCGAACAGGATCGCGTCCATGCCCGACAGTTGCGCCTTCCAGTCGTCCGGCATCATCTTGCCGTGCTGTGCGTAGTAGTCGCAGCTCGCCCAGTCGATCTGGACGAAGTCGAAGCGGATGCCGAAGCGCGCGGTCACGGCGTCGAGCGCGCGCAGGCCCTCGGGCATCACTTCACGGCCGATGCCGTCGCCGGGGATCACGGCAATTCTGTAGGTCCTGTCGGTCATGCAAAGCTCCTTGGCTGGTGGGCTGGCCGCGGGGAGAGGCAGCGGCGCGTCACGTCATTCTATTTATTTCCATCTGGATTAAAATCCCGCGAAAGGTTAATCGACTTTCCACGAATCGTGAACAAATCGCCGAATCTCGACGACCTGCGCGTGTTCAGCATGGTCGTCCGCCTGACCAGCTTCAGCGCGGCCGCCGAGCAGCTCGCGGTGTCGCCTGCCTATGTCAGCAAGCGCATCGCGTTGCTCGAGGCGCAGCTCGGCACGCGCCTGCTGCATCGCTCGACGCGCCGCGTGACGGTCACGGAAGCAGGCGAGCGCGTGTTCGCGCGCGCCGAGAAGATTCTCGACGACGTCGATCATCTCGTCGAGGACGTGTCGACCACGCGCACGGTGCCGCGCGGCACGCTGCGCATTTCGAGCAGCTTCGGCTTTGGCCGGCACATCGTCGCGCCGGCGCTGCTCGACTTCTCGGCACGCTATCCGCAACTGAACGTGCGGCTCGATCTGTTCGACCGGCTCGTCGACGTCGCGGGCGAAGGCTACGACCTCGACGTGCGCATCGGCGACGAGATCGCCGATCACCTGATCGCGCGCCGCCTTGCCGCGAACTACCGCGTGCTGTGTGCGTCGCCCGACTATCTCGCCCGGCGCGGTACACCGCGCTCGCTCGCGGATCTCGCTTCGCACGACTGTCTTGCCATCAAGGAGCGCGATCACCCGTTCGGCGTGTGGCGGCTGAACGTGCGCGGTGAAACGACCACGGTGAAGGTTGGCGGCGCGCTGTCGACGAACCATGGCGAGGTCGCCGTGCAATGGGCGCTGGCCGGGCGCGGCATCGTGCTGCGTTCGATCTGGGAAGCCGCGCCGCTGATCGAACGCGGTGCACTGTGTCGCGTGCTGCCGGACGCAATCCAGCCCGCGAACATCTGGGCCGTGTATCCGGAGCGCGTCGCGGCGTCGGCCAAAGTGCGCGTGTGCGTGGATTTTCTGATGGAGACGCTGGCTGGCTTGAATGCCGCGGCGGGTGACGATACGGCCTGAAACCGGCTAAAGGTGAGCTTTTACGGGGGCATGTGCGCAACATCGGCAGGCCCCGTTTCCGGCTCGCAACCGCGTCGCGAGCCGGTCGGGTCGAACGGGTACCAACACATCGCGGTCGCGAGGTGCCGGGCTTGCCGACGCTGGTGCCCGCACACGGCTTACGCCGCTTGTGCCGCGCCTGCCGCCCCGAGCATCAGGTCGAGATTCTGCACGGCTGCGCCGGATGCGCCTTTGCCGAGATTGTCGAACACGGCGGACAGCAGCACCTGGCCGTGCTCGGCATTGACGAACACGCCGAGCCGCATGTCATTGGTGCCGTTCAGCGCTTGCGGATCGAGATGCGTGATCGCATGCGTGTCCGCGAGCGGCGTGACGTCGACGTGGTGCGACTCTGCGTAATGGTGCGCGAGACACGCATGCAGTTGCTCACCGGTCACACCGGCAGGGAGCAGACGCAACTCGATCGGCACGGTGAGCACGATGCCTTGCCGATAGGCACCGTAAGCCGGCACGAACAACGGACGATTCGCCAGACCGGCATGCAGCCGGATCTCGGGCACATGCTTGTGCGCGAGTGCGAGGCCGTAGACCTGGAGCGGTTTCGCGCGCGAAGCATCGTTCGCTTCGAAAGCGTCGACGGCGGTCCGCCCGCCGCCCGAGTATCCGGACACGGCATGGATGCTCACCGGGTAGTCGCGCGGCAGCAGTCCGGCCTGCAGCAGCGGCCGCAGCAGCCCGATCGCGCCGGTCGGGTAGCAGCCCGGATTGGTGACACGCCGTGCGTGTGCAATCGCCCGTGCCTGCCCGTCGGCCATCTCGGGAAAACCGTAGACCCATTCCGGCTGCGTGCGATGGGCCGAACTCGCGTCGATCACGCGTACCGCCGGATTCCGGATGAAGCCGACCGCTTCGCGTGCGGCCGCGTCGGGCAGGCACAGAATCGCGATGTCGGCCGCGTTGATCGCTTCGGCGCGCCGCACGGGATCCTTGCGCTCGGCCTCCGGCAGCGCGACGAGCCGCAAGTCGGTGCGCCCGCGCAGGCGCTCGTGGATCTGCAATCCGGTCGTCCCTTGATCGCCGTCGATGTAGACAGTGGGCTGGCTCATGGTGGTCGCGTTCCTTGCGTTCGTGGTCGGGAAAGCCGTATCGTCCACCGAGCACCTAGAATAGAAAAAGTTGAATTTACTGACCATCAGATTCAGTTTTCTTGAACGAGAGGTGGAGAATGCGGGAGATCAGCCTGGACCGCCTGCGCACGCTGGTCGCCATCGCGGACCAAGGGTCCTTTGTCGCCGCGGCGCAACTGCTTCACCTCGCGCCGCCGACCGTCAGCCTTCACATTGCCGAACTGGAGAGCCGGATCGGCGCGCCGTTGCTGTCCCGCACACGTGGAAACGTGCGGCCGTCGCCCATCGGTGAAGTGCTGGTGGAGCGCGCGCGCCGCCTGCTGGCCGAGGTCGAATCCACGCTGGACGATGTGCAGCGACAGGTGCAGGGGTTGACCGGACGCGTGCGCCTCGGCGCGTCGACCGGGGCGATCGCGCATCTATTGCCGCAGGCGGTGGCCCGCTTGCGCGAGCAGCATCCGGACATCGATGTCCAGATCGCGGTGCTTACGTCGCACGACACGCTGGCGCGCATCGCGCAGGGCACGCTCGATGTCGGGCTGGTGGCGCTGCCGCAGACGGCCGTCGCGGGGCTGTCGATCCGCGCGTGGCGGCGCGATCCGGTGATGGCGTTTCTGCCGGCGGACTGGCCGCTTCCGGCGCGCGTGACGCCCGGCTATCTGGCCGCCCGCCCGCTGATTCTCAACGATGCGACCACCCGCCTGTCACGGCTGACGGCGGAATGGTTCGCGCTCGGCGGCCACCGGCCGGAGCCGCGGATCGAACTCAACTACAACGATGCGATCAAGAGCCTGGTCGCTGCGGGTTACGGCGCGACGCTGCTGCCGCACGAGGCGGGCGCCCCGCTACCCGATGCGCGCATCGTCATGCGGGCGTTGCGCCCGGCGTTGTGGCGTGAACTGGGGATCGCCCATCGGGCGGGGCCGGTCGAGCGGGCGACCCAGCATGTACTCGATGCGTTGTGGGCGCTCGGCGCGCGATAGCGCACCGGCATGCGAGCCAGGCGGCGCGGCTGTTCATGCGTGCATGCCGTGCCCGTGCATCCACGGCATGCCGTCTCAAAGGCGGTTGTCCTTCGCGAGCGTCAGCACGCGCGCCCAGCGTTGCGCGTCGCGCTTGTCCATCATCGGCAGCTTCCATTCGCTGCGCGCGCCATCGCGCACGTGCACGACGAGATGCCAGCGGCCGCCGATCGGCGCGGCCTGGCAGCCGTCGAGCTGCGACAGCGTATAGCGGCCGTCCGCGCCGTCGTGCGACAGCCACAGCAGCCCCTGCGTCGCGGACACGCGCAGCTCGCCCCACGCGCGATGCACGACGTGGGTCCAGCCTTCTTCCTTCGTATTCGGTGCGATGTCGCGGCGACGCTTGATCCACCAGGCGACCAGCGCGATCAGGATCGCGGCGGCGAGCACGGCGGCCGCGATCGCGACCGGCTGGCCGAACTGCGCGGCGATGACGTGAAACAGGTGAACCGCGCCCCATCCGGCAGCGATGAGCGCGAACAGTGCAATGAAAATCGGCATGTCTGATCGGAGAAGAGGACGGACCGGCGCATGCATCGCGCCGATCCGTCGCGCACGGCATTACCGTTTGCGGTGAATGTCGTGCGTCACGAAACCCGCGTCGTTGTTGGGCAGCGCGAGGCCGTCCTTGACTGCGAGCGTCTTGCGGATGTCGTCGAGACCCGCGGACCAGTGGTCACGCATCGTCGACAGACCGAACTGATAGTCCTTGTAGTGATGCTCGTACGCCTTCTGCTGGTAGATCAGGTGCTGGATGTTGTACTTCTTGCTGGACGACATCGCATCGGCCTCGACGCACCAGGGATCCGCCTTGCGCTGCTCTTCCGGCACCTGCTCGAGCACGTGGCGCAGCACGTTGCGGTAGCGCTGTTCGCGCTGCAGCGTGTCGGTCACGAAGCGCGTGCGGCTCGAATACTGCACGTCCTTCGTGCGCTCGGCGACGTCGGCCATCGTGCGCGGCAGCGGCCCGCGCGCGCTCCACAGGTCGACCTGGAACGCGAGCGTGTCGCGGCGCGGCCGTGCGCGGAGCACTTCCATCAGCGGCGTGTTCGACACGACACCGCCGTCCCAGTAGTACTCGCCGTCGATCTCGACCGGCGGGAACGCGGGCGGCAGCGCGCCGGACGCCATGAAATGCTCGGGTGCGAGACGGATGCGCGAATTGTCGAAGTACACGAAGTTGCCGGTGCCGACGTTGACCGCGCCGACCGACACGCGCGTTTCGCCCGAATTGATCCGGTCGAAATCGCACAGCTTCAGCAGCGTCGCGCGCAATTGCGACGTGTCGTACCAGCTGATCTTCTCCGGATGATCCGACACGCCCGGCAGCGGCGGCGGGAAGCGCGGCACGAAGAAGCCCTGCTGGCCCTGCATCATCGCGCTCGCGGCCTGCGACGCGGTGAAGAACGTACGAACCTGGTCGATGCTGTTGAACAGCGCGAACTCGAATGCGGCCGGAACCGTCGGGAAGAACGCCGGCTTGCAGATCGTTTCCCAGAACTCGCGCAGCCGCTCGACGCGATGCTCGGGCGCATTGCCCGCGATCAGCGCGGTGTTGAGCGCGCCGATCGAGATGCCCGCGATCCAGTCGAGCGGAATGCCCGCCTCGTGCAGCCCTTCGAACACGCCGGCCTGGTACGCGCCGAGCGCGCCGCCGCCTTGCAGCACGAGTGCAATCGTTTCGTACGGCAGCGACCGTGCGGGGACCGGTGCGCCGGCTTCGTGATGCAGGTCCGCCGCATCGACGGCCTGCTTTTCCGTGGGGGCGCGCGGCTTCACTGCATGAACCAGCCGTGGCTGACGATGAACGACTGGCCCGTGAGCGCGGCGCTCGGGAACGCCGACAGGAACAGCACCGTCTGCGCGACGTCCTGCACCGTCGTGAACACGCCGTCGACCGTATTACCGAGCATCACCTTCTTCACCACTTCCTCTTCGCTGATCCCGAGCTCCTTCGCCTGCTCCGGAATCTGCTTGTCGACCAGCGGCGTGCGCACGAAGCCCGGACACACGACGTGCGAGCGCACGTTGTGCTTCGCGCCTTCCTTCGCCAGCACGCGGGCCAGGCCGAGCAGGCCGTGCTTGGCCGTCACGTATGCCGACTTCAGCGGCGACGCTTCGTGCGAGTGCACCGAACCCATGTAGATCACGACACCGCCGCGATCGTCCTTGTACATGTGCTTGAGCGCGGCCTTGGTCGTCAGGAATGCACCGTCGACGTGGATCGCCTGCATCTTCTTCCAGTCGGAGAACGAATAGTTCTCGATCGGGTTGACGATCTGGATGCCCGCGTTCGACACGAGGATGTCGACCGAGCCGAACGTTTCGGCCACCTTGTCGATACCGCTATTCACGGCTTCCTCGTTCGTCACGTCCATCGCGACGCCGATCGCCTTGCCGCCCGCCTTGACGATCTCGTCGGCAACGGCGTTCGCGCCGTCCTGGTTCAGGTCGGCGATCGCGACGGCCGCGCCCGCTTTCGCGAGCTCGAGTGCGATTTCCTTGCCGATGCCGCTCGCGGCGCCCGTGACGACTGCGGTCTTGCCATTCAGGTTGCTCATGTTCGAATTCCCGTGGTGAAAGGTTTGACAGGGAGAAAGGACTGCGGACGTGTTACTGAGCCAGGTAATCGTAGACGACTTCGCCGAGGCCGAGCGTTAAATCCGCGACGATGTGCCGGGCTTCGACGATCTCGAGCACGGGCAGGTCGGCTACCGGCGCGAGCGCGTGCGGCGCCAGCTCGAGCGATGCGGGGCCCGTCCACGCGCCCTTCATCTTGATGTCCTGCATGTAGTAGCGCACCAGTTCGCAGACGCGCGCGGTGCCGTCGACGTGCGGGATGATCTTCAGCAGGAAATTGGGGCCGGCAAGACGCTTCGTCTGCTCGTCGATGTCGAGTTCCTTGTGCTTGTAGCCCATCGTGCCGGTCGCGACGCGCACCTTGCCGTAGTCGAGCGTGCCGAGGAGGTGGTCGGTGTTCACGTGCAGCGTGGGCGATGCGAGTTTCTTCGGGAAGCCCCACAGTTCGCGGCCGCCGGCGATCGGCGGGTGATCGTCGAGATACATCGCGAGCGTATAGCCGCCCGGCTGGCCGTTGTACTCGACGGGAATGACCTGGCCGCTTTCGGTGTAATCGCCGAAGCCGGTCGAATCGGCCATGCGGATGAATTCGTAATGCACGAGCGGCTCGGTGACCTGCAGCGGCTCGGGGACGATTTCGCGGAGACGGTCCGGATCGGTGCGATACGTGATGATCAGGAACTCACGATCGACGAAACGGTAAGGGCCCATCGGGAAGGCAGGGCTGGTCAACGGCATCGCAAACGCTTTCGATCGGACATCGCTGGGTTTCATGCGGACTCCTTGTTGTTGATCGCTTCGTGGATGAGTGCTCGTAAGCTCGTAATCCTATGCCTGTGCGTTGCCGTTGTGCGATGCCGCATCTGGAATTAATTGTTGCCGATTTCGTAGAATTCGACGCGTAAATATTGAGATGAATGATGCAAACGGTCTGGACGGCACCCGGCGTCCCGATGTTCGCAGGCATCGATGACGTCACGATGTGAAAAAGGTGAGTCTTTACGGGACGGCAGGTGAGCCTTTCCGGGAGGCGGTCGTGCGGGAATGTGACAATTGTGTGAACTTGTGCTGCAGTGCAGGCTCTAAGTGCGTTCGCCGCGGCGGGCTTCGTCGCGTGCGTCTGCCGCATTAAGCATCGCTTAAGCGGGAGCGCCCTAGCATCGTTCGTATCAGGCCGGGCAACCGGCCGAGTTTTTACGCCCCACGCAACCGGATTCATGCAGACCCTCAATCTCACCCTTTTTTCCGCCATCAACGCCGGGGTTGCGCCGCAGCCGGGCGTTGCCCGCCTCGCCATCTTCGCCGCCGACTGGTTCGTCTATGCGCTGCCCGCGATGCTGCTGCTGACCTGGATCTTCGGCGCACGCACGACGCGGCGCCAGGCGATCGAAGCCGGCGTCGGCGTGTGCGTGGCGATCGCGCTCGCGCAGGTCATCGGACATTTCTGGTTCTCCCCGCGTCCGTTCATGGCCGGCGTCGGCACGCAACTGATTCCGCATGCGCCGGACAGCTCGTTTCCGAGCGATCACATGACGTTCGCGTGGAGCATGGCAGTCGGGTTGATGCTCGGCGGCACGACCCGGCTCACCGGGTTCGTGATGGCCGCGTTGGCCGCGGCGATTGCATGGGGGCGTATCTATGCGGGCGTGCACTGGCCGTTCGACATGGCGGGCGGCGTGCTGGTCGGCACGGCCGGCGCGCTGGCCGCGCACCTGTACGGACAACGTGCGACCGCGCTGCTCGAACGGCTCGGCGATTCGGTGCATGCAGCCGTGATGGGGCGCCGGCACGCGCCGTAAGCGGGGGGAGGTCGGGCCGGACGCCGTCAGCCGGGTGTCCTAGCCGATTCAGCCGATGCGGATGGCCCGCCGCCCGCATCGTGCAGTTCGGGCGTATCGGCCGGATGTTGCGCGGCGTCGCGGTCGAGCGCGCTTTCCTTCAGGATCGCGCACATCGCGACGAACAGCGCGAGTACCACCGCGGCAAGGCCGCAATAGCCGACGATCTTCAGGTTGCGAAGGAAAGGCGAAGCGGGGCTTTCTTTTGTCATGACCGGACGCTCCTGGGCGGGCTGCGACGGCTGTCGCCCGACAGCGGCGTCGCACACACAGATATATACCAGTCGCGATAGCGGTGCCAAGCCCGCTGGTGCGCCGACGCGACGATTGTGTCATCCGCCGGTCAGCCGGGTACGCCTTTGACGGCTACCCGCATCCGTCAGTCTTCCAGGGTTTCGTGCACGGCCGCCGCGCCGCGCTTCCAGTAGGCCGCTGCGCGGATGCGCGATTTGTCGACGCCGCGCTCGCCGGTCAGGTGCTGGCGTACCGCGCGTATCGACAGCGCTTCGCCTGCCGCCCACACGTAGCCGTCGCCGGACGGCGGCAGCGGCAGGTCGCGCACGGCATTCAGCAGCACGTCGCCGTTCGCGGCGTCGGCTTCGGCGCGGAAGCGCCAGATTTCATGCACGTCGGCGCGCGTGTCGAACGCGATCTGCGCGGTGCGATCGGCGACTTCCATCACGACGGCCGCGCGCGCACCGGCCGGCAATTCCTCGAGGCGCCGCGCGACCGCCGGCAGCGCCGTATCGTCGCCGATCAGCAGGTGCCAGTCGAAACCGGTCGGGACGACGAACGAACCGCGCGGGCCGCCGATGCCGAGCCATTGGCCGACGCGTGCCTGGGCGGCCCACTGCGACGCAGGGCCCGGATGGTTCAGCACGAATTCCAGGTCGAGTTCGCGGGCGGCGCGGTCGAAGCGGCGCGGCGTGAAGTCGCGCGCGACCGGCCTCGGTTCGCCTTCCGGAAACTCCGGACCGTTCGCGCCGAGCGTCGGCATCGCAGGCCGTTCGGCGCCGGGCGGCGGGAAAAATACCTTCACGTGATCGTCGAACGACGCGGATTCGAAATCCGCGAGATCGGGGCCGCCGAGCGTGACGCGCAGCAGGTGCGGCGTCACGGCATGCACGCGCAGGACCTGCAGCAAGCGGAACTTGAGGGTGTGGCGCACGCGGGTCACGGTGCGCTCGGATGTGTTCTGCATCAATCCGTTCTCCTGAGGTTTGACGGGGCGGCGCGGATCACGCGCCGGTGCCGCCTTCGATTTCGGCCGTCGCGCGGCGCAGGATGGCCGCGACGCGGCGCTGTTCATCCGGGCCGGCTGCGCTCTTGTGCAGCAACGTGCGCTTGAGTGCGAGGCGCGCCTCGACGAACTCCGGCAGCCAGCCTGCTTGCGTTTCGTCCTGTGTTTCGTTGCCCGCCGATTCCCCGGCGAACGCACGGCGCATGAACTCCATCTTGCGCGCGAGGTGCGTGAGGCGTGCGAACAGCGTGTCGACCCGTTCGCGCTGGGCGTCGAGATGGGTGCGGCCGGCGTCGGTCAGTGCATAACGCTTGCGGTTGCCTTCCGCCTGCGACGCGACGAAGCCGACTTCTTCGAGATACGTGAGCGCCGGATACACCATGCCGGGGCTCGGGCTGTAGAAACCGTTCGAACGCGTGTCGAGCGCCTTGATCAGCTCGTAGCCGTGGCTCGGTTGCTCGGCGACGAGCGCAAGCAACAGCAACTGGAGATCGTCGGAGCTGAACTGGCGACCGCGTGGCATGCCGTCGTCGCCGAAATCGCCAAAGCCGCCGCGCCCGCCACGGCCGCCGAACGGGCCGCCGCCACCGAACGGATCGTGGCCGCGACGGTGGCGGCCGATCGCGTACCAGAGACCGGCGAACCAGTCAGGGCGGGCATGCGCACCATGACCGTCGCTTCGGGCATGGCCGCGGGAAGGGTTGTGTCGCATGATCGTGTCCTATATGTCGGAAAACATATCTAAAGATATATATCGAAAGATAGGCCGTCAAGGGGATTTATTGGGGATGGATGGTGGGGGTCGGCAAAAAGGTGACTTTTTTGCGGTGTTTGAGCAGAACTACTGAGATCGTGTTTTCAATAGTTTTTAGCGGGCGGGTTCGTTTGCCGGGACATCGAATATCTGTCGATCCGCTTGCCTGCCTCGGTAGACGAGCATGCCGACATCGTCAGCTCGACGCTGTGACCACGCTTGTTGGAGCAACTCACGAGCAGGAGGGGCGAAGATTGTGTTCGAGCGATGTAACACAATGGGTCGCCAACTGGGCGGGCACGGTACGAGCGTTGCGCATCGAGCGCCGCAGTTGTGGCGCGGCTCGAAACTTGCGGTGTCTTTTGGGAGCGATATTGCGACGCACTTGAATTTCAGTGACGGTTCGCCGATAACGCCGCACTCTTTGTTGATGCCCTGCATGACGGCACGTGCGATATCGATCGACGCATCCGAATATGGGGCTGCCGCCCTGGCACCACGTGAACCGGGTACTCGCGCCCAGTGGATATGCGATCGAACCGCCCGACCTGATCGTCGGGTCTATGGGTTCGGTTGTTGCTGTGCCCGAAAATACGCCGTCCCGAGATACTTAGGCTAACGAACTGATCCGGCGGTCGTTGGCCCAGATCGGAGGATCTGCTCAACTCATGCAAACGGTGTAGCGGGAGTGATTTGTCCTCGGCGATGAAGTCATCAAGACATTCGGAACGCAACGTTACTTGCTTGCGGTCCTCGCGGTCGACAAAACGCCCCATCGTCGCTTCTCATCGGAACGGGTTGATCCAGTCCAGGTGATCGAACGCGTTTTACCCAGTCTCGGCCAGTAGCTGCCACTGGCCGATCCTTCAATAGACCGCTCAATTGCGTCATCGAGATTAGCAAGCGGTCGCCGCGACCCCATCCCTCGTCGAACACATCATGAGCCGGCTGAAACCGGAATCGGCCAGATATCGCCAAGACTCGCTTGTGAGGGTGCCTCGCCCAGCCATTGCATGAATTCGCCCACATGCTGCGCCCAAAGATCGGGACGAGTCATCGTGAAATGGCCCGGCGATGACGGTGTGCCCTGCTGCACCAGATACCGGCCATGCTGAAGCGTCGGCACAAGTCGCTCGAGAACGCGCAGGGTGTCAGGGTTGAATTCGTCGTCGGAGAAATTCAGGGCAAACAGCTTGGCCCGAATCCTGGAAAGCCCTGGCTCGGGATCGTAGTCAAACGATGACTTGAGCGAATAAAGAATGTCGTTCGCGTCGACATGCTCCGCCTGGAAGCGCACGGTCGCGAGAAACTTGCTTGCCGCCGCGCCGTCCGGAATTTCCTGCTGTAGCGCGGGCGCACTGTCGATCATCATTCGCAACACCCCGAAGCCTTGGACCCAGCCGCGGGGCGTTTGCGTGTACTCCCCGCTCTTCCAGTCGGGATCGGAGCGGATCGCGTCGATCACCATGCGCCGCCACAGCAGATTGCGGCCCGAGACCGTAATCGGTAGTGAGACCACGGGCATGACGCCGTCCATCATGTCGGGATATGTTTCCGCCCATTGCCAGGCGTTCATGCCGCCCATCGACATGCCGAGAATCGCGTGAAGATGCTCGATGCCCAAGGTTTCGGTCACCAGCTTGTGCTGGAGATCGACGATGTCGCCGTAATCGTAGTTTGGAAATTTCGCCCTTAACCCGTCACTCGGTTTGCTCGACTGGCCGTGGCCCACGTTGTCGGGAAAAATCAGGTAGTAGCGATTCGCGTCGAGCGGACGTCCCCGGTCGAACAGGGCTTTCGTGTAAGTCGGACTCAGCAGCGTTCGACTGTCCGCGCCGGTCCAGTGCAGGACCAGGACGGCGTTGTCAACGGCACCATGGGCATTGCGATGCGGCGTGCCGAGCGTTGCGTAGTGGATCCTCAGCCGGGGCAGCGTCTCGCCATCCCGGAACCGGTAGTTGTCGAACCAGGCGTCGGCCTCAACGGCCGTCGGATTCGCGCGCTGGTCCCACGGCGCCGTCGCTTCGCCGGCGGAGGCGGCCGACGGGATACCGGGCTGTGCCGACGCGGTGTCCTCAAACATGGGGCCGCACAGCAGCAAGCCGAACAGCACGCTGGCTGCGGCACGGGTACGACGAAAGTTCACGATGATTTCCTTGTCCGATTGAAGACGCGGTTTTGCACAGGGCGCGCTAGTGCCGTTGCTTCGGCAAGCTTCACCGCACGTTCGAGAGGCCCGGGCGACGGCGCAACAGGTCGAACGCCATGATGTGGCTCGCTCCTGATATTCCGACGCCGTAGAACGGGATCAATGCCATCGGCAGCGTCTGGATGCCGGACATGCGGGGATCGTTGAGCAGGAAGTAGGTCAATCCCGTACCGACCGCCACGACGAAATCTGCGAACCCGAACAGATGAAAGATCAGATACCGGTTGCGCGTTTTCGGCAGCATGGTGACGCCGAACGCCATCAACCCTGCGATGAGGTCCCCCCATCCCGCGTTCCTGACGAATGCTTCCGGCAGGAGATCGTGCGCCCCGTACCAGAGGAAGACCAGCGCGGCCGCAATCCGCCAGATATGAAACGCCGTCAGCGTTCTTAGCCCGATGGTCGCGATGTATGTGCGAAAGCTCCGGGACATCGAATAAACGGCAACTGGCGCCACGATACCGAGGGCGATGAGGCAGGCGAGCCCCAGCGGGTAGACCGCTCGATATACCCCCGCTTCGGCCGCCGCGGCAACGGCTAATCCCCAGACGATCAGCACACCCAGCAAGCCCGTCCCGCCGTTCTTCCGGATCTCGACGATCTGATTCATTTCCGAATCCAATTAGGTTAACTAAGCATTGATCGAATTGCCGGTATCGACTGGACGTGACGCCGTAGATTAAAGCGCGCCTTTTCTGCCGTCTTCGGACAGCTTCAGAAGCGGTACCGACTTGAGCAGGGTTTCCGGCTGCACCCGCTCCCAGAGACTTCCTTTGCCTTGCTGCCGGCCACGCTCGTCTTCGCGTCGAAGCCATTGCTCGACGGTCCGGATGCGGTTCGGATGGATTTCGTCGAGTAGCGCGTAGTCGCGGCGGATGACGCCGTGCTTCCAGATGTTCCAGAATCCGGTGAAGTTGTCGCGGAAACTCATCGTGCTCTTGTCATTCGGGTCTGCGTTGTATCCGGCGGGCGAGTTCGCCGCCATCTTGAGCGGGCCGTTCCAGTAAGTGTCCAGATCCGTGTCGATGTAGCGCGCCGGATGCCCCGTTACCCGTTCGAACGCCTCGGCCAGCTTCCCGTACTCGACGTGCTCAATGGCGACCTGGAGATCCATGCCGTTCGCGCGCTCCGGGTGATCGAACAGCCAGCGCGCGTAATAGCCGCAGTCCTCCAGTGCGACATGCGGCACCGCACCGTTGCCGAGCGGCACGCGCCAGGTGACGACTCCGTCCTCGACGAAGGGCATCATCGGCGTCTTCGCCGAAATGGCCATCTCCATGTATGGCCCGGTGGTGAACACGGCCGCGCCCATGCGGTCCCGGTTCGTCTGGTTCTGGAACAGGATCCATTCGCCTACGCGGCCTTTGCCGTCGTAGTGGCCAGCACGAAAGCGCGAATCGTAGCCGGCCTGTTTGAGCGCGTAGTCGAGGTTGCCATACACGAAGAACTTGATGCCTTCTTCCAGCGCGATTTCGTAGCAACGCATCGCCCAGTAGATCTCCGTTTTCTCGCCGGTGTTGAACCCGTCCAGATTGACGTACGCACCGTCGCAGCCGCGAAAGCCTGCCCGCAGAACGGCTTCGTCGGCAAACGTGCCTTTCAGGATCGACACGTTGCCGAGTGCGAGCAGCGCCTTGGCGCGCCGGGAATCGGGATCCCGGCTCAACGCGCGAACGGAATACTTGCCGTCCGCGACGAGCGCGCTGATGACGGGCAGGCCCTGCGCGCCTGTACCACCGATGACGAAGATTCTGGAAGTGGCATGGGGAGGCATGATGGTTTCCTTGAGTTCGATGCTACGGGCGCCCACCGACGACGCCGGTCAACAAGTGGGACACTCACTCTTATAATAAGAGTGAGTGTCCCACAAGACAAGAACTTTTCGGCACTTGAACTGGGAAGGCGACGGGCTCTTGGGCGGAAGCGTCCCGTCGACGTTCGCGCGACTCTTATAATGAGATTCACCCTCGGCGACGATCGCCGGGGCTAATCAGGGAAACGGCTCATGCGCTCGAAGGGTTTTGACGGAATGGTGTGCCCGATTGCCGGCGTCATGGCGGCGATCGGCGACCGATGGGGCTTGCTGATACTGCGCGACCTTGTCTGCGGGCTCAGCCGGTACGACGAGTTTCGCCAGTCGTCCGGCATAACCAACGCGACGCTCAGCGACCGGCTCAAGCATCTGGAGGCCAACGGCCTCGTTGAGCGTAGGCGCTATCAGGTGAATCCGGAGCGATTTGAATATCTCCTGACTCACAAGGGCTGGCAGATCGCCCCGGTGATGCCGGTACTTGCCCAGATTGGGGACAGTCTGGACGTTTCCGGCGCTTCGGCGCCTCCGATGAAGTTCGTGAATCGAAAGACAGGCGCCGAGGTGCGGTGGAGCTTTATCGATCAGGAGACGGGGGAGCAGACCAACGCGGCGGATTTGGAGATCCAGGAGGGTCCCGGCGCAGACGAGCTGGTCCGCTGGCGCCTGTCGCACGGTAACCGGCGTCGCCGAAAAGCAGATCCGCCAGGCGGACGAGCGCCTGCTTGATGGTCGCCCGGGTTTCTCCGTAGAACTCCATCAGGTCCCTCCCGGACACCTCGTCAGGCAGCATGCTGCGCTGGCGATCGTGGGCGATCCTGGCGAGCAGCGCATCCTCGGCCCTCGCCGAGTGTTTCGCTTGATCAGCTCGACATCTCGTGATGCCCACCGACGTCGCCCGGCGTGCAGGCGCTGATCGAAACAGGCGACGCCTTGTCGATTGATAACCTCGGTGCATCAATTCTTCCAAAAATCGCACTTATCGTTTGATCGACGCCGGGAGAACATTCCGGAAAACCACAATCGACCCGCCCCGCATATTTCCGGATTTTCAGGAGACACCTCGATGCACCCCTCGTCCAGCCTTCCGGCCGAACGTTCGAAGGCCGCTGCGATCTTTCGCGTCACGGCCGGCAATTTTCTCGAGCAGTTCGACTTCTTCCTGTTCGGCTTCTACGCCACGCAGATCGCCAATGTCTTTTTCCCTGCGCAAAGCGAATTCGCTTCGTTGATGATGACCTTCGCCGTGTTCGGCGCCGGCTTCCTGATGCGGCCGCTGGGCGCAATCGTGCTGGGCGCGTACATCGACGAGGTAGGCCGCCGCAAGGGCCTGATCGTCACGCTGTCCATCATGGCGAGCGGCACCATCCTGATCGCGTTCGTGCCGGGCTACGCGTCGATCGGGCTGCTGGCGCCCGTGCTCGTACTGATCGGGCGGTTGCTGCAGGGCTTTTCCGCAGGCGCCGAGCTGGGCGGTGTATCGGTCTATCTCGCCGAGCTGGCAACGCCCGGCCGCAAGGGCTTCTTCACCAGCTGGCAATCGGCCAGCCAGCAGGTTGCGATCGTCATCGCGGCGGGCCTCGGCTTTGTGCTCAATCAGTGGCTGAGCGCATCGCAGATCGCCACCTGGGGATGGCGCGTGCCGTTCTTCGTCGGCTGCATGATCGTGCCGTTCATCTTCATGCTGCGCCGCAACCTGGAGGAAACCCAGGAGTTCAAGGCGCGCAAGCATCGCCCGGGCATGAAGGAAGTGTTCGGCACGCTGGTTCAGAACTGGGGCGTCGTGGTCGCCGGCATGATGCTGGTTGCGATGACCACCACGAGCTTCTATCTGATCACCGTCTATGCGCCGACCTTCGGCAAGACGGTGCTGCATCTGAGCACCGCCGACAGCCTGCTCGTGACGCTCTGCGTCGGCGTGTCGAACTTCGTGTGGCTGCCGATCGGCGGTGCGCTGTCCGATCGGTTCGGCCGTCGGCCGCTGCTGGTCGGCATGACGATGCTCACCGTCCTGACCGCCTATCCGGCGCTGTCGTTCCTCGCTCACGCGCCGTCGTTCGCCAACATGCTGCTCGTCCTGCTCTGGCTCTCGTTCATGTACGGGATCTATAACGGTGCGATGGTCGTCGCGCTCACCGAAGTGATGCCGGTGCAGGTGCGCGTCGCGGGCTTCTCGCTCGCCTACAGCCTCGCGACGGCCGTGTTCGGCGGCTTCACGCCGGCCATCTCGACCGGGCTCATTCACATGACGGGCGACAAGGCCGCACCTGGCTACTGGATGAGCTTCGCCGCGGTGTGCGCGCTGCTTGCGACGTTCGCGCTCTACCGTCACCGCACGGCGACGCTCACGCCGGCGCATTGATGTTCAGCCCATCCGAAACTTCACCCACACACGAATTCGCATGACCACGACCATGAGAAATCAGCTCCTGAAATTATGCGCGACCGCGCTCGTCGCCACCGCGGCGTTTGCGGCCAACGTACAGGCGGCCGAGCTCCACGTGATGAGCTCGGGTGGCTTCACGGCCGCCTATAAACTGCTCGGCCCGCGGTTCGCGTCCACGACCGGCAATACGCTCGACACCGCGCTCGGCCCGTCGATGGGCAAGTCGCCCGAAGCGATTCCGAACCGGCTCGCGCACGGCGAGCCCGCCGACGCCGTCATCATGGTCGGCTACGCGCTGGACGAACTGATCAAGCAAGGCAAGGTCATCCCGGGATCCCGCGTCGAGCTGGCCGATTCGCGCATCGGCATGGTCGTGCGCGACGGCGCGGCAAAGCCCGACATCAGCACCGCCGAAGGTCTCAAGCAGGTGCTGCTGCACGCGAAGTCGATCGCCTACTCGGACAGCGCGAGCGGCGTGTATATCGAACGCGAGTTGTTCAAGAAGCTCGGCATCGAGGAGCAGGTGAAGTCCAAGGCGAAGATGATCCCGCGGATTCCGGTGGCGTCTGTCGTCGCGAACGGCGACTACGAAATCGGCTTCCAGCAGGTCAGCGAGCTGCTGCCCGTCCACGGTGCGACCTTCGTCGGCAAGATTCCCGAATCGCTGCAGTCCGTCACGCGCTTCGCTGCCGGCATCCCCGTCGGCGCGCAGCATCCGAAGGAAGCGAAGGCGCTGCTCGATTATCTGGCGTCGCCCGACGTGCAGGCCGACGTGCAATCGACCGGGCTGGATTCCGCTTCCGCTCATTGAGCCTGATCGACGGGAAGGCTGGTGTCAGACCGCCTTCCCGTCACCGCCGCCGTCTCCCGCGACACCGTTGCTATCGGCCCCGTCCGGCGAGGCCGGCCCGCCCGGCGCGAGCCTCTGCGCAAGACGCGTACGATCGCACGCACCTTCCCACAGCGAAACGAAGATTACCGCGCACGCATTGCTGATCACGCTTGTCAGGGCACGTGCCTCCGACATGAAGCGATCGATGCCGACCAGCAGTGCGACGCCGGCGACGGGCAGGTCGGGCATGACGGCGAGTGTGGCGACCAGCGCGACCAGCCCGCTACCGGAAACACCGGCCGCCCCCTTTGATGTGAGCAGCATGATGGCGAGCATCACCGCGATCTGCGACGCGGAGAGCGGCACGTCGCACGCCTGGGCGATGAACAATGCCGCGAGCGTCAGATAGATCGCGGTACCGTCCAGATTGAAGGAATAGCCCGCCGGCAGCACGAGCCCCACGATGCCCTTGTCGCAGCCGAGTGCCTCCAGCTTGACGATCAGACGCGGCAGAACCGGCTCCGTGGACGACGTCGCGAGGACGATGAGCAATTCTTCGCGCATGTAGCGCAAGAGCCGCCACAGCGCGAAACCGTGCAGTCGCGCGAGCGGTGCGAGCACCAGCGCGACGAACAGCACGCAGGCCACGTAGAAGGACGCCATCAGCTTCGCGAGCGAGCCGACCGAACCGATGCCGAAACGGCCCACCGTGAACGCCATCGCGCCGAATGCGCCGAGCGGCGCGAGCCGCATGATCATCGCGAGCACGCGAAAGACGACCTGGGCGACACCGTCGATCAGCGCAAGAACGGGCCGGCCGGCCCGTGGGTGCGCATTCAGCGAGAAGCCGAACAACAGCGACAGCAGCAGCACCGGCAACACTTCGCCTTTGGCGAACGCGCCGAGCATCGTGTCCGGAATCACGCTCAGCCCGAACTCCACAAGCCCCCGCGGCTCCGCATGCTTCGCATACGGAGCGAGGATGCCTGCATCCAGGTGGCTGACGTCGACGTGCATGCCGGCGCCGGGCTGCAGCACATATGCGGTGACGAGTCCGAGCGCGAGCGCGGCGGCGGTCAATAGATAGAAGAGCGCCAGTGCCCGCACGATCGTGCGGCCGATCGCCTTCCCGTTCGCCAGCGACGTGATGCCCGAGACGATCGTGCAAAAGACGATCGGGGCGATGGTCATCTTGACCAGGCCGACGAACGCATCGCTGAGGGGCTTGAGCATCGCGCCCGCCGCGGGCCATGCGTGACCGATGCCCATGCCGAGCATCATCGCGAGCAGAACCTGCACGTAAAGCGATCCAAGCGGCCTGGCCAACCTCACTGTCCGGTCTTCCTTCGTGTCTCTCTGTCGTCGTTACGCCGATGCGCCACTGCTTGCGGTCCCGCCACGCTTCGCCTCGATGACCATCCGGTGAAACGCCTCGGCGGCCGGCGTGAGCGGTCGTCCGCGCCGCTTCACGATTCCCACGCGTCGTTTGACGACCGGTTCGACCAGCGGCACGCTCGTGAGAATCGGGTGGTCATGCCCAGGCATCGCCATCGAGGGGACCGCGGCGACGCCGAGCCCCGCTTCGATCAATCCGAGCAGGGTCGTCACGTGGCGTGTCTCGCAGACGCTCGGCGCGCGCGGCGCGACGGCGGTCAGCGCCTGGTCGAGCAGCAGACGGTTGCCGGAAGTCTTGTCGACCGACACATAATCGTGCTCGTAAAGTTCGTTCCAGGTCACGCGCTTCTTGCGTGCGAGCGGGTGGTCGCGGCGACAGGCGGCAACGAAGCGTTCCTGGAGCAGCACCTTGAACTCGATCTCAGCCTCCTGGCTGCCGATGAAGCTCACGCCGAAATCCGCCTCGCCGCTGATGACGGCCCCGAGCACCTCGTTGGCGCTTGCATCGAGCAGCTTCACCCGGATGCGCGGAAAGCGCTGATGATAGCGCGCGACGATGGCGGGAAGAAAGTAGTAGGCGACCGACGGCACGCATGCGATCGTCACATGGCCCAGGCGGCTCGATGAAACGTCGCGAATGCCGAGCAGGGCGGCATCGAGATCGTCGAGCAGTTGTTCGGCACTCTGCGCGAACACGCGACCGACCGTGGTGAGCGAGACGCTGCGCGTGGTGCGCTCGAACAGTCGCACGCCGAGCGCTTCCTCGAGCTTGTCGATACGGCGGCTCAAGGCCGGCTGGGAGATGTTGACTGCGTCGGCGGCCTTTCGGAAGCTGCCCGTTTCCACGACGGCGCGAAATGCCTGCAAGTCGGTTAAATCGAAGTTGATCCCCACAGGCAAGTCTCCGCCACTCAGATGCGGTGCATTGTGCATGATTCTGCCGGCGCCATGCGCGTTGCGTCGCCTGAAACCGATGTCTTCGGGTTTGCCCGCCGTGGTTGCCCGAACCGCGCACGATAGTCCCGCGGTGATGCGCCGACGCATGTTGCAAACGCACGCTGCAACGCATCCATGCTTCCCGATCCCGATCGTTCGGCTATCCGTTCGAGCGGCCAGTCGGCCCGCTCCAGCCGTGCCTTCGCACGCCCGACCCGCGCAGCCGGCACGTAACGGGCCGGTGAGAGCCCGGTTTCTTTGAGGCGTGTGATCCTTGCGCCGCGGCAGATCGTCGGATCGTGGAAATCGAGGAGATTACCTGGCGACCAAGGTCGCGTGGATGACTTTTGGCAGCCACGCATACGCAATCGTTACCAGCGTCACGCCGACGACGAGCATCGGCACAACCATCGGCCACGCGCCCGACTGGTAACGCGGATCGGCGAATCCCGCTGCCGTCTGTCCTACGCTGAACGCGAAGAACATCATGATGAAGCCGGACCAGGATACGGCGCGGCCTGCAAGGTGAGGCAGGCCGCTGACCGCCCCTGCCTGCCCGCACGGCTGATGGATTCCGTGGCCGAGGCAATACACGCCATGCCCGACGAGCAGCGGCCAGATGCTGCCGGGAAGCAGCGCGCACCCCAATGCCTGGATCACCGCGCCGCAGAGGCTCAGCGTTGCGCCTTGCCGCACCGTTCGCAACATGCTCTGACGGCGCAGCAGCACGCGGCAGCCGAACGTACTCAGGACATAGACGAGCGTACCGCCCGCCGGTATCCAGCCATAACGCTGGGGCGAGATGCCGAGCTGCCCGATGTAGATAGCCGGCGACAACAGCAGAAAGCAGAACATGCCGGTGTACGTCGACGCGGCCAGCAGCGTCCATACCCTGAACGGGGCATTGCCGAGTATCTCGCGCACCTCCCGGTTCGAGTCCCGGCTCGGCGCGCTTCGCGCGAAGCTTTCCTCGAAGCCGTACCAGCACATGACGAGCAACCCGAGCGCATACACGCTCATCCCGGCGAGCACCCATCGCCATCCGGCTTGCTGTGCGACATACGCACCGAGGATCGGGGCGAGGAACGCCATCATCCCCATCCCCATGAAACCGCGCGCCATCACGTACGGGCCGTCGCCCGCCGAATACCGGTCGCGCACTGTCGCACGGGCGCAGACCAGTATCGCGGCCATGGCCAGCCCCTGCATCGCGCGAGCGGCCACCAGCATCGCTGCAGTCGAGGCCAGCGCAGCGGCCAGTGCGGACAGCGCATAGAGCGCAAGGCCGGTCAGCAGGACGGGGCGGCGGCCGAACCGGTCGGAAAGGCTGCCCATCGGCAATTGCCCGACACCGAATATCAGCGCGAAAACCGTGAGGCTGACACTGGCGGAGCCCAGCGTGGCGGCGATTTCGGGCAGCGCCGGCAGGTAACTGTCGGTCGCCACCGGCTGGGCCGCCAGCAGAAGCGGCAACATGAGCGCGAAGTTCAGGCGAGCGGGTCGCGTGGAGTCCGGCATGGCGGTTTTCGACACGGTATCGGGCATCGAGCTTCGAGTAAGGGCAGCGGTTACGCAAGGTTGCTCGTCCGGCGAGGGCGGCCGCGGCGAGCTGAAATGGCTGGGCGGAAGGGGCGCCGAACCCGACGCCCCGCCGAACGCCGGCTAGCTGCCGACGGATCCGGGCACGGGTTCGCGCACGATGCGATCGTGCGACAGCGCCTCGGCGCGCAGCAGGTCGTATTCTGCCTTGCCGACCGGTTGCGCGTTCGCTCGCCCCAGGTCGTTCAAATGGACACGACTGGTCTCGCGTGCGCTCCAGGCCGCGAGCGACGCGATCACGGTGATGCCGAACGCGATCGCACCGACGATCAGCCACACGTGATGGGCGCCGGGCGGCGCGACCGCAGTGAACAGCGCGGGCAGCATCGCCGTGGCCGCGGTACCGAGGTTCTGCGCGATGGCCATCGCCGAGACGCGCGTGCGGGTCGGAAAGAGTTCCGGGTAGAAGGCGGGAAATACCGCGTTGTAGCCCTGGTACACCACGCCCCACATCAGCATCGACATCACGAATGCGAGCGGCACGTTCCGGATGCTGATCGCATACAGGTACGCGAACGCGAGCAGCCCGGCGGCCAGCGAGCCGACGATGATCGGCGGCCGACGGCCGACGCGGTCGGACAGGTTGCCGACGAACGGAATCACGATCATCGCAACGATATTGCCGACCACCGTGATCCAGAGATAGACATCCTTCTGGAATCCGATTCCATACGCCGGCTGGACCGCATAGGCCGCGCCGAAGATCGTGGCGACGACCGGAATCACGTTCATCATCGACATGCAGGCCACGCGAAGCATGTCGGGAAAGTGGTGCCTGAAAGCGTCGGCCACCGGCGAGCCGGCTTGCGACCGGTTGCGTACCGCTTCGTCGAAGGCCGGCGACTCGTCGACCTCGCGGCGAATGATCAGGCCCGCGACGATGACCAGCGCACTCAGCAGGAACGGAATGCGCCAGCCCCAGCTATCGAATTGCGCGGACGGCATGTAGTAGGCGAGCGGCAGGAACACGGCGGCGGCCAGCACTTGCCCGGCCTGCACGCCCTGCAGCGTGAAGCTGACGAAGTAGCCGCGCCGGCCGAACGGCGCGTGTTCCAGGATCATCGAGCTCGCGCCGGTGATCTCGCCGGCCACGGCGAAACCCTGCAGCAGGCGCAGCGTCACCAGCAAGGCGGGCGCGATCAGCCCGGCCTGCTGATAGGTCGGCAGGAGGCCGACGCCGACGGTCGAGATGCCCATCAGGAACATGCAGAACAGCAGGACGGTTTTCCGTCCGCGCGTGTCGCCGAGGTGGCCCAGCACGAACGCGCCGATCGGGCGGGACACGTAGCCGACGCCGTAAGTGGCCAGCGACGCGATGATGGCCGTCGTGGGGCTGCCGTGCGGAAAGAATATCTGCGGGAAGATCAGCGCCGATGCCGTGGCGTAGATGAAGAAATCGTAGTATTCGAGCACCGATCCGATCCAGCCGCTGATGGCGGCTTTTCTCGATTGGTGCCTGCCCCTGGGCTCGTCTCGCAAGGTCGTGGTCATCGTCGTCTCCGGATATTGATATGTGTGCCGGGCAAGGCGGTGATGCGGGGAGTCGTCACTGCCCGATGTGTCGACCCCGTCGTGCGACCTGACCGCGGCCCGTCGATACGGCGCGCGGCGAGCACGCGCGGTGCGCAACGCCGCGTCCTGGCGACGGCTGCGCATGCGCGTCGGTCCCGCATCGGCAGCCGATGCGGGAATCGGCTTATTCGTCGCCGAGCGCCGAAACCGCGGCCCTCAGCGCGAGCAGATAACTTTGGACACCGAAACCGCAAATCTGCCCGCTGACGATCTCGGCCAGGACGGAGTGATGCCGGAACGGCTCGCGTGCATGAATGTTGGACATGTGCAGTTCGACGATCGGGCACGTGAGGATCGCAAGGGCATCGCGAATGCCGTAGCTGTAATGCGTCCATGCGCCCGCGTTGATCAGCACCGCGTCCTGGCGTTCCTCGAAAGCGCGATGAATGCGCTCGCACATCGCGCCTTCGTGGTTCGTCTGGAACGATTCCACCTGCACACCCAGTTCCGTCGCCAGCCCTTGCAGCCGCGCATCGATCTGCGCGAGCGTGATCGTCCCGTACTGCGCCGGATCGCGCTTGCCGAACATGTTGTGATTGATGCCGTGCAGCATCAGGATCTTCTTCATGCGAATCTCCGTTGCGTGTTCAATCAAAGGGCACGGCCAGGCGATCGATCACCGCGCTGGTTTGGGGGCGTACGCCGCGCCACCACGCGAACGCTTCGGCCGCCTGCTCGACCAGCATGCCGACGCCATCCGCGATTCCGTGTACGCCTGCGTTTTTCGCGAGCCGGAGAAACGGCGTCAGACGCTTGCCGTATGCCAGTTCGTAGGCCGTGCCGGCCGGACTGAACACGCTCGGCGGAACCGGCGGCAGGTCGCCGGTCAGGCTGGCCGACGTGGCATTGACGACGAGGTCGAAACGCCCCATGCGCGCGAGGTCCGCGTAGCCGCTGGCAACGAGCGGGCCGCGTCCGGCAACCTGCGCGGCCAGTGCGCGTGCCTTGTCGACGTCGCGATTCGCGATGACGAGTTCCGCCGGGCCGGCTTCGAGGAACGGCAGCAGCGCGCCGCGTGCCGCGCCGCCGGCACCGAGCACCAGGACACGCTTGCCGGCCATCGGCAGATTGAGGTTCGTTTCGATATCGCGCACCAGCCCGATGCCGTCGAAGTTGTCCGCCAGGATGCGGCCGCCGTCGAACTTGAGCGCGTTGGCCGCGCCCGCGAGCTGCGCGCGCTCGCTGCGTTCGTCCGACATCGCGAACGCGTCGAGCTTGAACGGCGCGGTGACGTTGATGCCCTTGCCGCCGCCGTCGAAAAACGCGCGAACCGCGTCAGCGAAGGCGCCTGCCGGTTCGATCGGCCCCTCGATCGCCGTATAGCTGAGGTCCTGCCGCGTCTCCTGCGCGAAGAGGCCGTGAATCAACGGGGATTTCGTGTGTCCGATCGGATTGCCGATCACCGCGTATTGGTCGGTCATCATTGGCTCGCTTTTGAGTAGAGGACGCCGTCGGCCTGCATCGCGTCGATTTCGGCCGAATCGAACCCGAGGGAGCGCGCGATCTCCGCGTTGTGCTGCCCGAGATCGGGCGCGACGTCGCGAATCGTCGTATCGCAATCGGAAAACCGGAACGGCAGGTTGGGCAGGCGCAGCGTCCCGTAGCGCGGATGCTGTTGCTCGACGACCATGCCTCTCGCCTGGATCTGCGGATCGTTCAATACCTCGTCGATGCGCTGCACCTTCGCGCACGGAACGTCGATGCCGTCGAGCAGTTCGAGCACCGACGCGACGGAACGCGCGGCCACCCACGGCTCGACCACCGACAGAATCTCCGCGCGGTGCGCGTTGCGCCCGGTGCTGTCGTGAAACCGTGTGTCGGCGCCGAAGTCCGACGGGCCGCCGTGCGTCGCGATCAGCTCGGCGAAGCGTTTCCACGCGTCGTCGACTTGTGCGGCGATCACGAGATCGCCGTCCGCGGCACGGAACACGCCATAGAGTGTCGAGGTCGGCATGTCGTGCCCGGTCTGCTCGGGCAGCACGCCCTGCAGCGTGTAGCACTGCACCGCATATTCGTGCATCGATACCAGCGTGTCGTACAGCGCCATGTCGATGTGTTGCCCGCGGCCGCTCTTCACGCGCCCCAGCAGCGCGGCGTTGATCGCCGCGACCGCATGAATGCCGGTGTACATGTCGCCGAGCGAGATGCGCAGCAGCGGCGGCCGCTCGCCCGGCGTGCCCACCATCTGCATGATTCCGCTCTTGGCTTCCGCGATCAGCCCGAAGCCTGCGCGATGCGCGTCCGGACCGGTGTGCCCGTACGCGGAAATCGAACAGTAGACGAGGCCCGGATTGCGCGCCGACAATTCCGCATAGCCGAGCCCGAGCTTGTCCAGTGCACCCGGCCGATAGTTCTCGATGAACACGTCGGCGGAGTCGCACAGCCGCTGCATGAACGCCTTGCCGCGCGCGTCCTTCATGTTGACGCTCACGCCGCGCTTGCCCATGTTGAGCTGCAGGAAGTAGCCGCTTTGCTGGTCGTCGAGCACGGTCGCGTGCTGCCGTCCGGCGTCACCCGACCCGGGCCGTTCGACCTTGATGACTTCGGCGCCGAGCGCCGCGAGACAGCGCCCGACATACGGCCCGGCAAGAAAGTGGCTGTAGTCGACGACGCGAATGCCTTCGAGTGGGCGAGCCTGCATTACAGTGCCTCCGGGCGGCGCGGCACCATCAGGCGATGCTCGCCGCGTTGAACGACCTGACCGTCCTGATTGATCAGCTCCGATGGCAGCACGACGATGCCCCAGTCCGGGCGGCTCTTGCTGGCCCGCATCGAGCCGACGCGGAACTTCACGTGCAGCACGTCGCCGACCTTGATCGGCAGCAGGAAATCCCAGGTCCAGCCGAGCGACATGCCCGGCAGAAAGCGATAGTCGCTTTGCGTCTTCAGGCCGTCGGCGATGGACAGGCCGAACAGTCCGTGCGCGACGAGGCACCCGAAATGGCTCGCGTTCGCGTATTCCTCGTCCACGTGGACGGGCGTATGGTCGCCGGTGAGGTCGGCGTACGCGAGAATGCGCTCCTTGGTCACGACGTAGTTCGGGCTCGTGCACGTGTCACCCTCGCGGGCGTCGTCCCAGTATTTTTCGACGATCGTCATGGTCACGCCTCCGCGCGCGGGTTGATTGCCAGCGCCTGTGCGACGCAGGAAGCCGGCCGGGCCTGGATCAGTTCGACGGCGAGCCCGTCGGGCAGGCGAAGCCAGTTGCGCCCCTGCGGCATCTCCGTCACGCCGAATCGTTGGGCTGCGGCCAGCGCGGCCTCCAGGTCTTCGCACATCACGCCGAGATGGGCGAGGCGGCCTTCCGGGCCTTCGTATTCCGGCGCGTGGATGAACTGCAGGCCGCCGAGCGTCCAGTACTGCCGCGGTGCGTCGAGCGTGCCGTCCACTTCGCGCAGGGTCATGCCGAGCACGTCCTCGAAGAAACGGATGTGCCAGCGGATGTCCTTCACCCAGATCGCGACGTGTTCGAGATAGGCTTTCTTGGCATTCATGCGGCCGCCTCCTGCCGTTGGCGGTCGGCCATCGCGCGTTCCAGCCCCTTGATGCAGGCGACGAGCGTTGCATTCACCGGGGTCGGCACGCCGTAGCGCTGGCCCCAGCGCACGACCGAACCGTTGATGAAGTCGATCTCGGTGATCGAGCCCTTCTCGAGGCTTTGCAGCATCGACGTCTTGAAGGTCGCGGGCAGCCCCTCGGCGGCCAACGTCCATGCCTGTTCGGGATCGGTCATCGACAGCTTCACGCCCGCAGCCTGCGCCGCCGCGATCGCCTCGGCCACGGCCGCGAGCGACGTCGCCTTCAGCAGCGGCTCGTCGTAAAGCTGCCCGTAGGTGAGGCCGGTCAGGCCCGTCAGCGCACCCGTCGCGACGTTCACCAGCAGCTTGTCCCACATCGTGCCGACGATGTTGTCGCTGATCGTCGTGGCGAGGCCGGCGGCATTGAACGCCGCGGCGATCGCCTCGACACGCGGTGTGATGCGGCCGTCGAGTTCGCCGATGTAGGTGTATTTGCCGATCACGCCGGATTCGATATGACCCGCGCCGCGCAGCACGCCGCCGACGTAGGTCTTGCCCGCGAGGACGCGCTCGCGGCCGACGACGTCGATCAGGATGTCCTCGTGTCCGAGGCCGTTCTGCAGCGACAGCACGGCGGTATCCGGCCCCACCAGCGATTGGGCGCCGCGGATGGCCGCATCGGTGTGGAACGACTTGACCAGCACCACCACCAGGTCGGCCACGCCGACATCGGCAGCCCGGGTCGTCGCGTGGACGCGCACGTGGCGGGTGCCGCCGGCATCGTCGACGCGCAGGCCGTCGCGGCTCATCGCATCGACGTGTGCGGGCGAGCGGTCGATCAGCCAGGTCTCATGGCCGCCTTGGGTGAGGGTGGCGCCGATCGCGCAGCCCAGTGCGCCGGCGCCCAGAATTGCTATTTTCAATGGATTCTCCTTTGTCGACCAGAGTTGGCGCTTTGGCGCCTTACTCTGGTCCCATGCAAAGCTGACGTATGGCATCACGATAGGCGTCGCCGCTCATACCGCCAATGCAATGGATACAATGGCGTCATTGCGATGGACAATAACGCCACCATGCCCGCCGACCTGCCCGACCTGAAGCTGCTTCAGCTTTTCGATCTCCTGTACGACGTGCGCAGCGTCACGCGCGTAGCCGAGCAACTGGGCCAGAGCCAGCCGACGGTCAGCATCTGGCTCGGGCACTTGCGGGAACACCTGCACGATCCGCTTTTCATCCGGACGCCAGGCGGCATGGCGCCGACACCGCAAGCCGACGCGCTGATCGGCCCATGCCGGGAAATTCTCGAATCCCTGCGGCGCTTCACCGCGTGGGAGATCGCGTTCGATCCGGCGACGGCCCAGCGACGGTTTCGCATCTGCATGACCGACGCGAGCCACATCACGCTGCTTCCGCGGCTGCTGGCCCATGTCCGGGCGCAGGCGCCCGGTGTCCGGCTGGAAGCCGCACGGATCGACGGCAATACGGAGCGCGCGCTCGAATCCGGCGAAGCCGATCTCGCGATCGGCTATGTGCCGTGGCTCGGCGGCGGCATTTATCAGCAGAAGCTGTACGACCAGGACTGGGTATGCCTGGCCAACCGGCATCACCCGAGGATTCGCGGTCGCCTCGGGGCGAAGCAGTATCGTTCCGAAGGACATGTCGCCATTACGGCGGGAACGGGCGCGCAACTCCTCGAGCAGGCGCTGCGGCAGGCGCGCATCGAGCGCGACGTCGTGCTGGAGCTGCCGGGTTTTCTGGGCCTGGGGGCGATCGTCCAGACGACCGACCTGATTACGACGCTACCCCGTCATATCGGCCAGACACTGGCTCAGGCGAGCGATCTGGCGGTTCATGCGTGCCCGATCCCGGTCGACGGGTTTGCGGTACGGCAGCATTGGCATGCGCGATATCACCATGAGGCGGGCAATCGATGGCTGCGTGGTGTCGTGATTCAACTGTTCGGTGCATCGGATTGACCTGCGGGTTTGGCGTTCGCGACGGATGCCGGACTGGTCGGCGTCTGGTTGGATGCAAAACGTCCTGAAAGCAGTGTTTTTCGACGTTTTGCGTCGATGTTTGGCGCGGTTGAGATTTTTTCAGTCGCATCGAGGCGATATGATTTCTCCAGCCCCAACATCGTCGGCCAATCCATGACGCGTGCCAGCATTGCTGCGACGCGGCCCCGCAAGCACGAGAGAGTTGTATGCCGGACACGCCAATCGTCATCGTTGAACACGCCCGCAGGCGAACCGCTCAAGTCCGGTCCGGCGACGTCCCCGCCGCCTTGCAGGATGGTCCCAAGTGGGTGTGCCGTATCGTCCCGGATCACGCACGGAGATCCTGCGAAGGGCGCCGATCCGCTGTAAGCGCGGCTGAAATGCTCGGCCGACTGAAGCCTGCGAACGTCGCGTTGACGGACCCTGTCCCGAGCGCCGGCGGCTGGCTGGCGCGCGCTTCGACCGACGAGGCGGGCCGGTGTCGAGCCTATGCGCATCTCGGTGCGAACCGGATCCTCGAGATGGTCGGCATGCCGGGCGTCGGTCCGTGGCTCGACGAGCACGACACCTGGTGGCCCGGCGCGTACGAGCTGCCGTTGCTCGAACAGTTGTCCGCGAACGAGTCGCCTCTGCGCAACCTGCTTGGCGCGACTGCGCCCGCCCATCTGCTGATGAGCCTGACCGAAGTCGACGGCACCGCACTCGTGACCGAATCGGACGATGGCATCGAGCGCCCGTTCCGTATTCCCGCAGGTGTGGACACGATCCATTTCGAACCCGTATGCATCCGCGGGCCAGTCGCGCAGTGGCGCGAAACGCTGGTTACCGCGTTCGACCGTGTCCGGCATCTGGTCGGGCTCAGATCGGCCCGCCCTTTTTATCTTTGACGCAAGTACCCGTTCTCCGGCAGGCCACGCCATGACCGACGCACTCGACTCCTTCGACCGCAAGATCCTGAATATCGTCCAGCGCGATTGCACCGCGACGGCGGACGCCATTGCCGAACGGATCGGTCTGTCCACCTCGGCCGTGCAGAAGCGGCTGAAGCGCATGCGTACCGAAAAGATCATTTCAGCGGAAATCGCGGTGGTCGATCGCGCGGCGGTCGGCAGGCCGATGACGTTCATTGCGGCAATCGAGATCGAACGCGAAAACTACGAGACGGTCGCCAGGTTCCGCGAGTGGTCGAAGGCGCATGACGAAATCCAGCAGATCTACTACGTGACCGGCTCCGTCGACCTGATCGCGATCATCACCGCACGCGACGTCGAGGCGTACGACCGGCTGTCCGCGCGGATCATGCAGAGCAACCCGATGATCCGCCGGATCAACACGAATGTCGTGCTGAGTGCGGTCAAGGTCGGGCTGTTCGTGCCGGTCGACAAGGACGGCGACGACGAACCGCCGGCCACCTGACGTACCTGTTTCGCGCGGGAACGGGCGATCCGTCCGTCCCGCATGACAAACCGCAACGGATGACGACCTGAATCGGGCGAAACGACTAATTTGAAAATCAATTCGCATAACTAACCTGTGTCGTGTCGTCAATGAACAGGAGATGATCGAGATGGAACTCAAACTGGCACTGGTCGGTTTCGGCGGAGTCAATCAGGGACTGGTCGAACTGCTCAAAAAGAAGCGTGCGATGCTGGGGGCGGCGGGACTCGACGTATCGGTGACGATGGTCGCCGACCTGCGGCTCGGGATCGCGACGAATCCTCGCGGTATCGCGCTGGACGTCCTCGACGAAACCGCGCGGCGGGGCGTCGATGCGGAAGCGCTGCGCCGCGATCCCGGCACGCGGGTGTCGCCGGACGTCGGCCTCGGTGCGGTGCTGAAGGCCATCGCGTCGGACCACGTGGATGTCGTCATCGAGGCGACCTTCACGGATCCGAACACCGGCGAGCCTGCGCTGTCGCATTGCCGTACCGCGCTCGAATGCGGCAAGCACGTGATCACGACCAACAAGGGGCCGATCGCGCTCGCGCAGCCGGCACTGGCGCGGATTGCCGCGCAATCGGGTGCCTGTGTGATGTACGAGGGCACGGTGATGAGCGGCACACCGGTGCTGCGGCAGCTCGCGACCTCGCTGCGCGGCTGCGACATCAACGGTTTCGCCGGCATCCTGAACGGCACGTCGAATTACGTCCTCGGTGAGGTCGAGGCCGGCGCGAGCTTCGATGCGGCGATCCGGGATGCGCAGCAGCGCGGCTATGCGGAGGCGAATCCGGCGGCCGACGTCAATGGTTCGGACGTACAGCTGAAAGTCGTCATTCTGGCGAACGCGCTGTGGAATGCCGGCCTCAAGCGTGGCGACGTGACGTGCCGCGGCATCGTGGAATTGACCGAGCACGACGTGCGCGCGGCGGCGGCGGAGCGCATGTCGTGGCGGTTGATCGGATCTGCCGTCCGTCATCCGGACGGCACCGTGACCGCGAGCGTCGAACCGCGCAAGCTCCCGGCCGGCCATCCGCTGCTTGCCGCGAGCGGCGTGACGAATGCGATCACGTTCGACACCGACGTGCTCGGCGGCGTGACGATCAGCGGGCCGGGTGCCGGCCGTGAGGAAACGGCGTTCGCGATTCTCTCCGACCTGATCGAACTCGCGGACAGGATCGGCGCAGCCTCGCACGAGGTGGCGGCATGAGCGCGCGCGATGCGGTGATGACCGACTGCACGGGAGCCGGCGTGGCCGATGTTCGTTCGCCCTACGACGGCTCGATCGTCGGCCAGGTTCGCCTGTCGCCTGCGGATGCGGCGCCGGTCCTCGTCGAGCGCGCGCTCGACGGCGCGCGCTCGGCAGCAACCCTGCCACGCAGCCGGCGGGCCGACATCCTGTTTCGCGCGGCCGCGAGCGTGGAAGCACAAGCGGAGACATTTGCACGCACGATCGCACTCGAAGCGGGCAAGCCGCTGCGGCAGGCCCGCAAGGAAGTCGCGCGCTGCGTGAACACGCTGCGCCTGTCGGGCGAGGAAGCGAAGCGACTGGTCGGCGAGACGATCCCGTTCGACGGGTATCCCGGCTCCGAGGATCGCAGCGGCTACTACACGCTGGAGCCGCTGGGCGTGATTCTCGCGATCACGCCCTTCAACGACCCGCTGAACCTCGTTGCACACAAGCTCGGGCCGGCGCTCGCGACCGGCAATGCGGTCATCCTGAAGCCCTCGTTGCTCGCGCCGCTGTCCGCGCAGGCGCTCGTCGAGGTTCTGTGGGAAGCCGGGGCGTCGCGCGACGCGCTGCAGATCGTGCACGGCGGCGCGGATATCGCGTCGGCTCTGGTGCGCGACCGGCGGATCCGGATGGTGACCTTTACCGGCGGCCCGCAGACCGGCGAAGCCATCACGCGCGATGCGGGACTCAAGAAGGTCGCGATGGACCTGGGCGGAAATGCGCCGGTGATCGTCATGGCCGACTGCGACCTGAAGAATGCCGCCGAATCCTGCGTGTCGGGTGCGTTCTGGGCGGCGGGACAGAACTGCATCGGCACACAGCGGATCTTCGTCGCCGAGGCGGCATACGAGCCGTTCGTCCGGTATTTCGTCGAGCTGACCGGCAGGATGGTCGTCGGCGACCCACTGGACGATGCGACCGACATGGGGCCGATGATCGGCGAGGAACAGGCGATCCGCGTCGAACGCTGGGTCGACGAAGCGGTCGCGTGCGGTGCGACGGTGCTGAGCGGTCATCGCCGACGCGGGGCGCTGTATGAACCGACGGTGCTCGCGGATGTGCCGCACGACGCGCGTGTATGGGCCGACGAGGTGTTCGCGCCGGTCGTGACGATCGAGAAATTCACCGACCTGCAGCAGGCGCTCGACGCGGCCAACGCGTCGGAGAGCTCCCTGCATGCTGGCGTGTTCACCAGCCGGCTGGAGGTGGCGCTCGGCGCGGCCGAGCGACTGCAGGCGGGCGGCGTGATGATCAACGATTCGTCCGATTACCGCTTCGACGGCATGCCGTTCGGCGGATTCAAGCATGGGTCGCTGGGCCGCGAAGGCGTTCGGTTTGCGATGACGGAAATGACGCAGCCCAAGGTGGTGTGCTTCAGACGCAACCGGCGGCTGTCGAGCTGATGCGCAAGCGCCGGCGCCTGGCGGGCCGGCGCGGCGCGAACCGGAGCGGTGTGGTGAGCAACGAATCGAAGAAGGAGTCGAGGATGCCAGCAGCAATTCCTGCATGCAAACCGGCGGCGGACGCGCTGGTGGTCGAGGATATTCACAAGTCGTTCGGCGGTGTCGAGGTGCTGAAGGGCATCTCGCTGACCGCGAAGAATCATGAGGTCGTGTCGATCCTCGGCAGCAGCGGGTCGGGAAAAAGTACGTTCCTCAGGTGCATCAACTTGCTGGAAATGCCCGACCGTGGCCGGATCTGCGTGAATGGCGAAACGCTCGCGCTGAAACGGGCAGGCCGCGACGGCGCGCTCGTCGCGGCCGACGCGCGGCAGGTGATGCGCGTGCGCCGCAAGCTCGCGATGGTGTTCCAGCAGTTCAACCTCTGGGCGCACATGACCGTGCTGCAGAACGTGATGTTCGTGCCGGTGCGCGTGCTCGGCGTGCCGAAGCGCGACGCCCGCGACAAGGCGATCGCGATGCTCGAACGGGTCGGGCTCGCCGGCAAGTGCGAACACTATCCGAACCAGCTGTCGGGCGGCCAGCAGCAGCGCGTCGCGATTGCACGAGCGCTCGCGACCGACCCCGACGTGATGCTGTTCGACGAGCCGACATCGGCGCTCGATCCGGAGCTCGTCGGCGAAGTATTGAAGGTGATGCGCTCGCTGGCGGACGAGGGGCGCACGATGCTCGTCGTCACGCACGAGATGGGATTTGCGCGCGAAGTCGCGAACCGCGTCGTGTTCGTCCACCAGGGACGAATCGAGGAAGACGGCAGTCCCGACGAGGTATTCGCGAGCCAGAAATCGCCGCGTTTCCAGAAGTTTCTGTCCAGCATCATCTGATGCGGATTCAATGTCAACCGGAGGGGGAAATCATGAAAAAGCTGCTTCAGTCGCTGTGCGTGGGCGCGGCATTGTTCGGTTCGGTCGCGCATGCCGAGCAGGTCGTGCGGGTCGGCACGCTCGCCGATTACGCGCCGTTCGAATACAAGGATGCATCCGGCAAGCTGCAGGGCATGGAGATCGACATCGGCAAGAAGATGTGCGACACGATGAAGGTCAAGTGCCAGTGGGTGACGATGGATTTCGACGCGCTGATTCCGGCGCTCAAGGCGAAGCAGATCGATGCGGTGCTCGCGCAGATGTCGAAGACGCCGGAGCGCGAGCAGTCGGTGGACTTCACGCGCATTTTCACGACGGCACCCGTGCAGCTCGTCGCGAAGCAGGGCTCGGGCATCACGGACAACGCCGCCACGTTGCGCGGCAAGACGATCGGCGTTCAGACGGCCTCGACGCACGAATCCTATCTGCGCCGCCGCCTGCCGGCGGGCAAGTCGGGGATTAACGTGAAGGTCTATCAGACGCTCGACGAGGCCTGGCTCGATCTCGAGGCCGGGCGCGTCGATGCGGTGTTCGCCGACAACACGGTCGCGTACGACTGGTTGACGAAGGCCGGCAGGAAGGAAGGCTTCGACTTCGTCGGCAAGCCGATCGCCGATGCGGAGATCTTCGGCGACGGTACGGCGATCGCGGTACGCAAGGGCGACGCGCCGCTGAAGGCGCTGTTCGACAAAGGCATCGCGCAGGTGCAGGCCGATGGCACGTTCGCCGCAGCCAACAAGCGCTATTTCCCGTTCAGCATCGCGCCGCAATAACCGCGCATCGGGACCGCGCGGTCGCCGGACGGCGGCCCGCGCGAATCGGGCTCACAAGGAGCGATATAACGATGGACATCTTGGTGAACTACGGCGCGCAGATCGCGGCTGGCGCGCTCGTCACGCTGGAGCTCGCGGTCGCCGCGCTGTGCGTCGGCATGCTGCTCGGCATCGCCGGCGCATCGGCAAAGCTGTCGAGCCTGGGGTGGCTCAGACATGCGACCTATGCGCTGACCAATTTCCTGCGCGGCATTCCCGAGTTCCTGATCCTGCTGATCTGCTACTTCGGGCTGTCGCATCTGCTCAACGCGCAATTCGATGGCGCCATCGTCATCAGCCCGTTTTCCGCCGGCGTGATCGCGCTCGCCGTGGTGTTCGGCGCCTACTCGTCGGAGATGTTCCGCGGCGCGTTCATCGCGGTGCCGGTCGGACAGATCGAGGCCGCGCGCGCGTACGGGATGACACGCCTGCAGACACTGTGGCACGTGCGCCTGCCGCAGGCGTGGCGCATCTGCCTGCCGAGCCTGAACAACATGTGGCAGAACCTGCTGAAGGACACGTCTCTGGTGTCGATCGTCGGGCTCGAGGACATGCTGCGCAAGGCCAACATCGCCGCGCAGTTCACCAAGCAGCCATTCGTCTTCTACGTGACGGTCGGCATCGTCTATTTCGGCTTTCTCGCCGCATCCAACCCCGTGTTCGCGTGGCTCGAGCGCATCGCGGGCCGCGGTTACGCAAAACGCACCTGACGGGGCCACGTGATGAACGACTTTCTTTCCCTCATCGTGCAGTCCGGCCCGGACATCGCGCGCGGCATATGGATCACGCTCGAGCTGCTGGTGCTGTCCTGCACGCTTGCGTTCGCGCTCGCGGTGCCGCTGGCGGTCGCGCGCACGTCGGCGTGCCGGTGGCTGTCGACACCGAGCCGTCTGTTCATGTCGGTGTTTCGCGGCACGCCGCTGCTGGTGCAGATTTTCGTGCTGTATTACGGGCTCGCGCAGTTCTCGATCGTGCGTGCGTCGCCTCTGTGGCTGCTGGTCGGCGGATCGTTCTCGTGTGCGTTGTGCGCGCTGACGCTCAATCTCGCGGCGTACATGGCGGAAGACATCCGGGGCGGGATCGCCGGCGTCCCGGCGGGCGAGAAGGAAGCCGCGCTCGCGTTCGGGATGAGCCGCTTCATGCTCACCTGGTTCGTGATCGTGCCGCGCGCGATCGGCATCGTCGCGCCGACGCTCGGCAACGAGATCGTGCTGCAACTGAAGTCGACCGCGCTTGCCAGCACGATCACCGTGCTCGACCTGACCGGTGTCGCACGACGCATCTCGATCGAAACCTATACGACCGACGCGCTGATGCTGGCCGGCATCGTGTACGTCGGCATCACGGCCGTGCTTTCGACCGTGCTCAAACGCATCGAAGGTTTGCTGAATCGCCATCTGGGCAGCGCGCGTGCTTGACCGGCGCCGTATGAACGCGACACAACGAACGATCCGAGGACGACATGGGATACAAGCTTGAAACGCTGGCGCTGGCTGCGGACCGCGACGTGACCGACGAGAAGTCGGTCGCGCCGGCGATCCACTATTCGGCGGTGTTCAAGGCAGCCGGCAGCGAGGAATTCGCGGAGATGTCGAGCGTGCCGCAGCATCCGCGCAACTACACCCGCTACGGCAATCCGGTTCATGAGCGCGTGAAGGCGGTCATGGCGGAGCTCGAAGGCACCGAGACCGCGCTCGTCACCGCATCCGGAATGGGCGCGATCGCGACCGCGATCCTCAGTGTCGTGAAGGCCGGCGATCACGTCGTCGGCCAGACGCGTCATTACATGAGCACCACGAAAATGCTCGACGACATGCTGCGCCGGTTCGGCGTCGAGGTGACGTTCGTCGACCAGACCGACGTGGGCGCGTTCGATCGTGCGATTCGGCCGAACACGCGGCTGATCGTGCTCGAGTCGCCGGTCAATCCGCTGCTGCTCGTGACCGACATCGCCGCGGTGACTGAAATCGCAAGGGCGCGCGGCATCCTGACGCTCGCGGACAACACGTTCGCGTCGCCGGTCAACCAGCAGCCGCACCGGCTCGGTGTCGACATCGTCGTGCACAGCGCGACCAAGTATCTGGGCGGCCATCACGACCTGACCGGCGGCGTGATCTGTACGAGCCGCGTGCTCGCCGAGCAGATCTGGCATACGCACATCACGCTCGGCTCGGTGCTGTCCCCGATGGATGCGTGGCTGCTGCTGCGCGGGCTGCGCACGCTGCCGATGCGCGTCGAGCGGATCAACGCGAACGCCCAGGCGCTCGCCGAATTCCTCGAAGCGCACGCGAAGATCGAACGCGTGTTTTATCCGGGCCTGCGCAGCCATCCGCAGCACGCACTCGCATGCCGGCAGATGCGCGGCTTCGGCGGTGTGGTGGCGTTCGGCGTGCGAGGAGGCTACGGCGAAGCGCAGCGCTTTGTCGAGGCGCTGCGCTTGCCCCTGAATGCAGGCAATCTCGGCGGCGTCGATTCGCTCGCGATCCATACGGCTTCCATGTGGGCGGGCACGATGTCGGCGGAGCAAATGCGCGCTGCCGACATTCCGCTCAATTTCATCCGCTATTCGGTCGGCATCGAGCACATCGACGACCTGAAAAGCGATATCGCGCAAGCATTGGAGCAGATCTGACACGGACCAGCGCGCACGCTCGATCGACGTCTCGTGTGCGTCGCGCCGACCTTTGAATCGATTCGGGCACGAGATGCGCGGATTGCAACGACGGAGCACGGACTATGCATGACATCACAGTACTCGACGGCGGCATGGGGCGCGAACTGGCGCGGATGGGGGCGCCGTTCAGGCAGCCGGAGTGGTCGGCACTCGCGCTGATGGAAGCGCCGCATTACGTCAGCCTTGCGCACGACGCATTCGTCGCGGCGGGTGCCGACGTGATCACCGCAAACAGCTATGCGGTCGTGCCGTTCCATATCGGCGACGAGCGGTTCCGTCGCGACGGAGTCGCGCTCGCGGCCCTTGCCGGGCAACTCGCTCGGCAAGCGGCGGACCGCGCAGGGCGGCCCGTGCGCGTCGCAGGATCGCTTCCGCCGACTGGCGGTTCCTACCGCCCCGACCTGTTCGATGCAGCGCGCGCCGATGCTATCTTGGCGACGCTCGTCGATGGGCTCGATCCCTACGTCGATCTGTGGCTGGCCGAGACGCAGAGCCTGACCGACGAGATCGGCGCGGTCCGGCGAGCGCTGGGTGAGAATCCGAAGCCGCTCTGGGTCTCGTTCACGCTGCGCGATGACGTCGAAGCAGGCGCCACGCCGGTATTGCGATCGGGGCAGACGCTCGACGAAGCGATCGACGCCGCCGTATCCGCGCGCGCGACCGCGCTGCTGTTCAATTGCAGCCAGCCGGAGGCGATGGGTGCGGCGATCGAGACGGTGCAGCGCGGGCTTGCGCGAACGGGAACGTCGCTCGTGATCGGCGCCTATGCGAACGCGTTTCCGCCTCAGCGCGCCGATGCGCGTGCGAACGAGGAACTCCACGGTTTGCGCGGCGACATCGATCCGCCCGGCTATGCAAGATGGGCGGAGCAGTGGCTTGCGCTGGGCGCGCAGATCGTCGGCGGATGCTGCGGAATCGGCCCCGGCCACATCGCGGCATTGCGCGACGCGGTCGATGCACGCGGTGCCCGGCATACCGGGTTCGGCGAATGAAGATCGACGGCCTGGACCAGAAGATAATCGACGCGTTGTGTGCCGATGCGCGGATTCCGCTCGCGGTGCTGGCCGACAGGATCGGTCTGTCCAGGCAGGCGGTCCGGAACCGGATCGACCGGCTCGAAGCGCTGAACATCATTGCAGGCTATACGGTGCGGCTCGCATTGCCCGACGAGGTCGTGCCGGTGCGCGCCGTGATGCTGGTTTACCGCAAGGACCGGATGCGCGGTGCGGACGTGCTTGCCGCACTCGAGCGGATCGCCGAGGTGCGCGATTGCGCGGTGCTCAGCGGCGAGGTCGATTTGCTCGTACAGATAGAGGCCGCCACACACGAGCGCATCAGCGACATCTGGGCGACGATCAGTGCGATGGACGGTGTGCAGAACATGACGACCAGCTTCGTGCTCGACTCGGTTGTCCACAAGCGTTGACCAAACCGGCGCGACGGGAAAAGAGCAGGTCAGTCTTCTCGCGCAAGCCGCAGCAAGATGTCAGCGAGGGCTCGAATTTTCGGTTGTGCCGCACGTTGGGACGGATATACGAGGAAGTAGGAAAGACCGTCGTGAACCACCTCCTCAAACGGCGTCACCAGCGATCCGGCACGGAGCCGGTCTCGTGCCATTCGTGGGTCGCCGATGGCAATTCCGTGTCCTTCCGTCGATGCCGCGAGCGTCAATTCGAGGGTATCGAAGACAAGTCCACGTTCCGCATCGATCTGGAGCGCCCCAACGTGATCGAGCCAGCATCTCCACTCCGCGTGGCTGGGCCCGGGATGGAGCAAATCGACATGCGCAAGGTCGGCAACGGATCGCAGTGATGTCGCCAATGCGGGCGCGCACATCGGCGTGAGCGTCTCGGAAAACAGCGGTAGCGCTTCCATACCGGTCCACTGTCCCGTGCCGCGCACAATGACGGCATCGACGTCGGACGTAGTGAAATCGGGCGTATCGTCCGCGGATGTCGAAATACGAAGCTCCGTCCCGCTCATGGCGCGATGAATGTCCGGCAGCCGCGGGAGCAACCAGCGAATGGCGAACGTGGACGGCAACTTCAAGGTGAGAACCGAGGTCGTCCGTGCATGGATGTCTGCGTGCTGAACCAATTGCGTGAGCACGTTGACCGCGACCATCAGCAGTTCATTTCCTTCCGCCGTCAACGTCAGCCCCGATACATGGCGCACAAAGAGCGCGCATCGATAATGCGTTTCCAGCTGCTGTATCTGGCGGCTCACCGCGCCTTGCGTACGGCATAGATGAGCCGCAGCCTTGCTGACGCTGCCAAGCTGCGCCGCGGCGACGAATGACTGAATCGCTGCCAACGGTGGGAGGGGCCGCGTCAGGTCGGCCAGCGGATATGCATGCGCTGCATACCCGGATTGCACATTTTTCGATTGTTCGGTCATCGGTGCGTCGCTATCGTGCGTCTACCGGATGCCCTGTTCTTGCGAATGAACGGGGTTGTCAACGAATGATCGGAGGATAATTTTGGACTCAACGTCGGGATCACTATATACGGAACAGGTTCGCGCGTACCTTCGGGAACTGGAGCGAGGCGATGTCGGTGCCATCTGCGCGCTATTTACGCCGGACGCGCAGATTTTCTCGCCATTTCTCGGCTGGATGCACCCGGAGCCCTTTTTTTCGAAGGTCGCTGCCGCGTCGGGAGAAAGCAAGATTACACCGATCGATATCTGCGTCAGCGCGAGTGGGGCTCGACGTGCGACAGGTTACTTCATCTACGACTGGGGCCTGAAAGACGGCTCGGCGGCGCGCTTCGAGTGCGTCGACGTGTTCGAGTTCGACATCGCGGGGCTCATCGAACGGATGATCATCGTCTACGACACCCATCCGATTCGTAGTACGGTCGGCGACAAGTACGCGTAGCGGAATCGATGTCGCTCAATACCGAAGGCTGGTTTGCGGGGAGGTCGCCGACAAGCTGCAAGCGGGCCTCGGCCGGCCGTTCAGCCGTTCAGCCGTTCGGTGTGGAGCGAGCAGTATTTGCTGGATGAGCTGGCGCGCGCGACCCGAACAATATGATGCGCAAGTATCGTGCGGCTTTTGCTCAAGGGCGAGGTGTCGCTTGGGACAAGAGTGGGACGTTCAATCAACGCCACGCCATTCCGGTCACCGACGTTGCATCGTGGATCAATGCAAACCTTACTTCGGGCCGCAGCGAGCAATCGCGAGTCCTACCATTCAGGCAAATGGCGTTGACGACAGCTTCCCCGAACAGAAAGATCGACCTCGGCGATGGGGCGGGCTCCTGTATTCCGTACGGACTTCGACCGAATTCTGCTCGGCGAAGTCGGCGTGTGAAAGCAAAGTGGCAGCGGGTTGAATCCGCAGTCGAACAGCGGCCGCTCGCCGGCGCACAATCGATCTCCCTTCTTTGGAGAGGAGGTTGACATGGAAACGCTTCATTCTTCCGCTGCTGGGCGGGTGCCGTGGAACAAGAGCGGATTGACCGGACAGAAACCGCCATTGAAACTTCGCGAGATCTGGGCGATTCGAACGAGACTCCAGACGTCTTCCAACATTCGTGAGCTGGCATTGTTCAACTTGGCCATCGTTGCGGTACCAGAAGAGCGCTTGCGCACGTCGCCCGAGACGTCGGTTGCTGCGCAGATAACTCGAAGTACCTGACCTTCATTGCAAAGGTGTCGGGCCACGCCCGGTTCGACGGGCAAGTTGCCGCCTGCGACGGCGACTTGCTGGCATGCGGAGCACGCCTGATCGCGAGCCAGGATCAGACCGGCGGCTGACGGAAATATGGGGCACGTGGGCGGTGCGCCGGTCAAGCCGGGCCGGCCTCGCCCGATCGTGCCCGTGACGCTCAGATCACGAATTCCATCGGCTTCGTGCCGCATTGCGCATCGGGCAACGGCTCGCCACGCTGCGCCGCGGCCAACAACCGGCCGATCGCAATGTGGACCACATCGGCGCGCACGCTCGACGGGGTGAAGCCTGCGGCGTTGTCGAGTCCCTCGCGGTGCGCACGCATGATTCGCACGTCTTGCTGGATCACGGAATGCGTGTAGAGGTGCAGCAGCGGCTTCAGCGCGCGCAGCACCGCGGCCGGCAAGGCGAAGCGATAGGCGATGTACGTATAGACACGCGATCGACGCGTGTCGAGCGGCGTAATCTGGCTGACGATCAGAAAACTCGAGCGGCTGCCCCAGTGATAGTCGCACCGCGTGACGTTCGGTGCATAAAAATGATCGGTATGCCGAAGCGGTTCCCTGGACGGATTGGTCAGCCAGTCCAGCATGCCGATCTTGTCGCCGTCATCGTGATACGTGACCTCGACGCTCTGCTGCTTGAGTTCGACGGATGCCCGCAGTCGCCGTCCAGTGGATGAGCGGAAGATCCGGTCGTGCACGAACACCGTATGCGGGACGTCCATGAAGTTCTCGACCAGCGCACCGAGGTCGCCATCGAACGTATTGACCATGTAGTACGACTGCCACGGCCGTTCGCCGTAGTGCGGCATGTCGAACGGCCGCTTCAGCGCCGGATCGTCTCGCCCGCGATAGATCCAGACGAGGCCGTGCCGGGTCAGCACCGGTAACCTGCGCTGACGATACGGGTAGGTCGTACCGGGCGGTGCGGCGCTCGCGCCGTCGATGCTGGGAATTCGGGTGACGCTGCCGTGCTGGTCATAGTGCCAGCCGTGATACGGACAGACGAGGCAGCCGTCGATGACCTTCCCGGCCGACAACCGGGTGCCGCGATGCACGCATTGATCGACGAGCGCGACGATCTCGCCGCCTGCCGCCCGGAACAGCACGATGCCGAGGCCGAGTACCCGCGTGCCGAACGGCTTGTCGCGCTTGACGTCGGCTTCGGTGCCCGCGACGTACCATTGCTCGACCAGCGCGCCGAAGGCTTCGCCATCGGCGTCCGGCACGGATTCGTCGCACGGGGGATGCGTCGATGCGATCGATATGTTCAACATGAGCACGTGTCCTCGATGAAGGCGCGGAGTGCGTTCGCCACGGCGGGCTTGGCCACCAGGGCGCGGGGTTTGACATCGCCAGCCCGGATGCCTGCACGCTCGTGGGCTCGCTGGACGAGATCCGCCAGCTGGGCGGCGCCCCCGGGCACGCGAACCGCGCGCAACGGGCCAAGCTGGCCGACCGTGCGTGCGTGCCGGTAGTGAAACGCGCGGGCGAGAGCCTGTTCCAGCGCATCGCGCAAGGCGGCGACGTCCTGCGTACCGCTGGCAAGCAACAGCAGGTAATGGGGCGGATCCGCGTCTGCGCACGGAATCACGCAACCTTCATCGCCCGGTTGCAGCACGTCGGAAAGCGACGCAGCCAGATAGGCTTCGTCCAGCTTTTCACCGACCAGATCGCTTTGCGTGCCAGCCCGCCCGACGAAGGCCACGCATGGCGTTCGTCCCGCATATCCGGTCACACGGACCCGATCGCCGAGCCGATAGCGGTACAGGCCGCCTCCGGTCGTCACGACGACCTCGACCGTATCGCCCGGCTTCAGTTCTTCCACGCCAATCGCGGTTCCGTCGTCGAGCAGAAACTCCAGGAAGTGGCTGCAGACGGCGAGGGGACAGCCGGTCGTATCGCCGAACGGCAGGCTGACCACCGCCTCGGTGGAAAACAAGCCTTTCGGAAGCCATGCCGCCTGCGGAAACAAGGTGCGGGCATGTGTGGCGTAGCCTTTGCTTGGACCGTCCATCCAGCAACTCACTGCCGCGAGCTGCGGCCACAGCCGGCCGCAGTGGCCATCGTCGAGTGCGCGTCGCAGCGCTGCCATACGGATCGACGGCAGCGAATCGAACAGGAAGGTGAGCGTATCGCGGCGCTGCGGCTCGGCGTGGTCGAACAGCGGACGAAGCAGACTGGTCAGGAAGGTCGGGCTCCATACGCTGATGAAGGCCAGATCATCGGCGGCGATAAGCGCGCGTAACGTCTCGTTGCGCCACGCCCGACCATTACCCGACAGCGACGGGGCGACGAGCGTCGGCAGTAGATCGACGAGCGGGCTGCCGGCCAGGTAATCGAGATCGCTGTCCGATCCGATCATGATGCCGTTGGGAGCGCGTTCGCGCGCTTGCATTGGCGGTGACATCGACCAGTACGCGCGCCCGGCCGCGACGCCGGGCACGGTGCGATGCAGATCGGAGAGCCAGACGATCAGCGCGAACTGCAATTCTTCGAGAAAGGCTGGCGTATAGGGAATGAGCTTTTGCTGCTCGCTGCCGCCGCTGGTGCGCTCGAAGAAGCGTGGCGCCTGGTCGGTCAGGATCGGAGCGGACTCCTGGAGGGCACGATCGATCCATCGGGACATGCCGGCGTAGGAGGTTGCCGGCACGCGCTCGCGAAATTGTGCAGGATCCGCGATATCGGCAAACCCGTTGGCCATGCCGAACGCCGTGTTCCGATTCGCGGCGAGCAAGCGTGACAGAAAGGTTGCCTGCGCGTCGCCCGGCGCATCGAGCGCGGTGAGCCATGCGCGACGGAAAGGTTCTGCAGCAGCGCTAAACGCGGCCCACGCATCTTGTGCACGCACGTGCATCCTCTCGTCAGAAATAGGTCTTTTCGAGCTGTGTCAGATCGCTAGGCAAGCGCCGGGGCGCGTCGAACACATGCAGCCAACCGTACCACAGCGGTCGCGTCTCCGCCGCGTCGGAGCAGGCATGAAGCTCCTGCCAGCGCAGGCTCGGATGCCGGTGATGCGTCAGGTTGTAGTTGAAGTTGAGGAATGCCCAGCGGATCAGTGTGGGGGCGCGCATGTTGTATGTGCCCTCGACAACGTCGAGCGGCGTGTGCATGTGATACACCCACTGAAGCGACGACCACGAAAACGCGAATGCGAGATAGGCAAGCGCGATATCGAGCACGCGCCATTCCAGCAATGCGCCCAGTGCGATCCACGCGGCCACGCCTGCGAGGGTTTCGTAGCGAATTCGTCGAAAATCGGCCTGGTCGAAGTCTTTGAACGCAGCCGCATACGTGTTGTCGCGTCCGTACTTCGCCCAGCCATACGGGACGCGACTCGGAAGCACGGCCAGGACGAAGCTGCCCGCGAAACTCGCGAACCAGATGCCGCCGACGATCGCCGCGTAGTATTCGATTCGCTTGCGCCACAGCGAAGCGTCCGGCTCGACGAAGTCCACCCGCTCCGCGAGCGTTCGATTCCGCACGTGGTGACCGAGATGATTCACGTGGATCAGCGTTGCGGCCGCGCCGAACATCGCCGATGCCCACCACATCATCAGGTAGTTGACTGCTCCGCGCCGATGCCCGAAACCGTGGAAAGTTTCGTGCATCATCGAAAACACACCTTGCATGATCAGGCAGAACGGTACGAGCGACACCCAGCGCAAGGGGCTTGTACCGTGCGACAGCCACGTCAGGATGCCGGCCCATGCAACGCTCTGCAGCGCGAGCACGCAGAGATTCAGCCGATCGAACCGTCGCGAACATTTATCTATGGCGCTTGCATTGGCAACGAACATACAATTCGGACATGGATGGTGGCGGCGACGCAGAGCATACCTTCGATCGCCATCATCGAACAATACGCCCGCCTGCGCTGATCTTGCGCGTCACGCCACGATCGACCGCGACCATGTCCGCCAAACGAACCGACGATTCCATGCATGAGCGCTGCAACGACGCGGCAGACATCCGTCGGCGCAATCCGCGTTTTTGTTTTGCCGACCACATTCCGCGCTATTGGTATCGTGACAAACACCTCGTGACGCGCTTTTTCGACGCGTTCTCGATCATGTTTCCGCTCGGCGAGAAGTTCTTTGTCGATAGCGTGAGGCAGTACCGCGACGCACTGCCGGTCGATGGCACACTCGCCGCTCAAGTGGATGCTTTCCTGTACCAGGAAGCCGCTCACATCCGCGAGCATCGCGCGTATAACCGGCGCCTGGCTCGCCAGGGCATGCCGGTCGACGCACTCGAGGCGCTCATGCGGAGACGGCAGCAACAATGCCGGCGTGTCGCGTCGCCGCTGCTTCAATTGACCTTCACGGCATGTCTTGAGCACTACACGGCCATTCTGGCCGATCTGCTGTTGCGCGATCCGGCCATTCTTGACGGCGTCGACCCGTCGATGGCCGTGATCTGGCGATGGCATGCGATCGAGGAAACCGAACACAAGGCCGTCGCGTTCGACGTATTTCGCGCTTGCGGCGGCGGCGCGATCAAGCGCTATTTCATACGGACGGCGGCGATGCTCGGCGTCACGGCATGCTTCATCGTCGATCTGGGCTATTTCATCGTTCGTCTCGCGCGTGCCGACCGCGGCGCCGGCAATTGGCGAAGCTGGGCACAGCTTGGCTGGTGGCTGTTCGGCGCGCCGGGCATCGTTACCCGCGTGCTGCCCGCGTGGCTGGTTTGGTTCTCGCCGCGTTTTCACCCCGCGCGAATCGGGGATCCGGCCACCCTGACTGCTGCCCGTGCGGCACTCGCTGCCGATGGCGTGACAACGGAGCCGGCATGAGCGCACGGCGTCCGGCATGGTCGCCGTCCGGCTTCGACGAGTGGCGGCAACACTACCCATCGACGCCGTTCGAACCGGCGCCCGCAGCAATCGACTGGACCGGGCACTTCATCGAATGCTGGCATGCGCATGGCACCCACGCATGCCCGGAGACCGTCGTCGTGCTGATTGCGGGACTCTATTCCGAGTGGATACCTGCCTGCTTCCGGCATGCCGTGCGGGCGTTGCGTGCCGCGCGGTACCCAATCCTGCGTGTGCCGGTCCGCTCGTCGCGCGCGGTTGCCGAGCAGGGCGCGCATATCGCGCGCTACCTGCATGCGCGCCTGCCTGCCGATCGCCGCTTTATTGTCCTCACCCATAGCAAGGGCGGGCTCGATGCATTGGCGGCGCTGCATGCGGATTCAGGGCTTCGTGCTCGCTGCGACGGTATCGCACTCGTTCAGCCGCCCGTCGGCCCGAGTGCGATCGTCGACGGCCTGCTCGGGCAACGCGGGGCGCGCGTCGATCCCGCATGGTTGGGTCGAGCCGCCGGGAGATTGTTGCGCACACGCTGGCTGCATGCAGGCTCGCGCGATATCGGCAGCGAGCGCGACGCCGGCATCGCGAATCTGTTGTCTGCGGTGCCCGGTGGCCTGCACTGCGTGCATGTCGTGAGCTGGTCGATCGAACGCACGTCCCGGTTCGATGCACATCACTCACGCCTCGACCGCTACCGTCCCGGTTGTGCGCATGACGGACAGTTCTACTTGGACCACCAGACGATTCGCGGCATGCCTCAAGTATGCGTGCCGCATCTCGACCATGGCCAGCCTGTACTCGGCGGCGCCGGTTTCGATGCGGGACGTTTCTGGCTTGCACTCGTAGCGCTCCTGAACGACACGCGAGCGGCAGCGGTCGCGAGCGGTCAGACGAGATAGATCTCGAATCCCGGGATCGCTTCAGTGCCGCCCGGATCGAGTGCGGTCGCGCCGGGCGTCGATAGCGTATACAGATCCATCGGCAGCGCGGTGTATCGATAGCCGCGCAACGCGGACCATAGCGGATCGTGATCGTACAGGCAAAGCTGCAGCAACGCATAGCGGCTCCGCTCCCGTTGCCAGACTGCATCGAGCAGCGCCTGTGCGATGTCCGGGTCGCGTCCGCTCACATGCAGATGAGTCAGGTAGATGTCCTGAAGCGGCTGGCCGGGTGCTGCGATGGGAGGGCGTCCGAGCAACGGCGCGATGGCGTTGACGCCGTGACGCAACGCACCGAGTGAGCGCGGCAGACGTTCCAGGACGATGCGCTTGATACGTCCCGCATCCCACGGAGCAACGCAGCCCACGATACGCCCCTGCGCGTTGCGTGCGACCAGAAAGCGCTCGATTCCGAAGTCGGGCCAGGCGTTCAGGCGGCGCGCGAATTCGTCCGCTGTAAAGACGCAGCCGAAGGGTTGGGAACGCGACTCCTGGTCCAGGAATGCGCGGAGCGCGTCGGCATCGGTGGCCGACGCGTTCGTGATCCTGACGGAGTCGGCGCGCCGCGCAGCAATACGTCGCGCATAGATCGATACGTTACTGTAGCCGCGCCAATGTCGAAATCCGAGCCGGGTCCGCTTGCCGGTCCTGAATAGCGATTGCGTTGCGATCCGGTTGTCGCGAATGACGCAGCAGTACGTATGCTGCACATCTTCGTGCCGGGCGAGATCAGCGAGGCGATCGACGACATAATCGACCCACGTGCGTGCCAGTTCGCGATCGGGTGCGATGCGCAAGTCGCCGAGATAAGCGATGCGCTGTTTCTCGCCGGCGAGGTAGCCGTCGCGAACGACCATGCTGGCCATTCCCTTGACGTGCCCGGCGCTGTCCTCCGCGAGCCAGGTTCGATAGTCGTTCGAATGACACCGATGCAGTGCGAAGTAATCCGGTGAGCGATCGAAGCGAAGCGGCATCCCGCCGAGCATCGCGTAACGTGTTTGAAACGCGAGAAGCCGTTCGTTGTCGGACGCTGTGGCTGGCCGGATCCGCGTCATTGGCTCATTCACCGGTGAAGATGCGTCTTGCCATCGGGCGCAGGTTTTCCGGCGTCAGTTCACACAGGCAGACGAGCTCGTTTCCGTGCGCGTATTCTGGATTGCGCTCCAGAAAATAGGCGACATCCGGCAGCCGTCGATGCGCGTCCGGCACTTCGGCGAGGGCTGGGGCGAGGCGGCCTTGCGGTACAGGGAAATTGAGCACGCCGGACGCGGCGTCGTATGCGTGCCCGAAGCGCTCGACAGCCAGATGATCGAGCAGTGCCTGACGCAAGGGCTCAGCCGGTCGGTCGAATCGCGGGGTGAAATCATGCGCGAACGCTCGCAAGTAGCGGTACGTGCGATGCCCTTTGCAGATCAGGAACCAGTATAGTGCCCGGTCGGGCGAGTTGCGTTTGAGCTCGCCGGCGAGTCGAATCCAGCAAAACGCGAGTTGCTGGCTGCCCCAGCAGGCCGGATCCACGATCGTGTCGCCGGAAAACAGGATGCGCAGTGTGGTGTCGCCCCACTGCTGTTCGTACAGTTTCAACGTGGAGAAGCCGCGCAGCTTGCCCGTGTCATCGCGCATGATGACGCAATGTGTCTTGTCGTCGAGATCGTGTTCGAAGCGTGCCTGTTCCGTATCCCGGTAACAGGTCGAGTAGAGCGCGTACATGTGTGCAACGTCGACGTCGCGCAGCTGCGCACGTGTCATGGAACTGGCTCGAAGCGGCATAGCGTCGTTATTCATGCGAGCTGAAACGATTTATCATGATACGCGATCGAGCCGCTCCATTTTTCACATGCGCGCCATACCTTCTGTTTCCCTCTCCTATATACCGTCAGCGTTCGACGCGTGGCGGTGGCTCGCAATCTATGTCGTCGTGTCGGGCGCACTCTACTTCTGGGTTACGCACGCGCCGATGGCGCCCGTGGCGGTGCTGCGTCCGGGGCCGTACGATGCGGTTATTCCGCGCGTGTCCGCCAGTGTGCCGCTTTATTTGAGTTACGCGCTCGTGATGCCGTCGATTGTCTGGTTCGGCCGAGGCCGCAATTGGCTGCTGCCCGCGTTTTTCGCCGGTGCGCTTGCCGCAGGCCTGTGCATCGTCAGTCATCTGTTCTGGCCGACTGCCGTGAGCCGGTCGCCGGCTGTGTCGGGATGGATCGCATGGCTGTATCGGATCGACACCCCACTTGCCGCGAGTCCATGCGGGCATGTTGCGTTGCCTGTGGCGGTAACCGTGGTATTGGCTGCGCTACGTGTCCGCGCAGCGCACTATTACGCGGCGTGGAGCGCAATACTCGCGCTCACGGTCTTGACGACCGGGCAGCATCTGCTCGCGGACATGCTCGCGGGGCTCGCACTCGGCGTCGGCGTTGGCGGTGCGACGACCGCGCTCATTCGTCTCGATGTCGACCTGCGTACGGCTGCGGCACTGCTGCTTGAATGGCTATGTATCGTAGTTGCGCTACGAGTTGCGTTGTCGGTGGGGCATTGGGGCGGTTACCTCGTCGCCGCCGTCATTGTCGCGACGCGGCAACACGCGTTGTTCATTCTGTATCACGACGCGACACACTACCATTTGACCCGCCGCCGTTTCGCGAACGACTTTCTGATCAACCTGGCAATCGGCGTACCGGGGCTCGTGCCCATCGAATTCTATCGCCCGTTGCATCTTGCACACCATCGACACGTCGGGACTGCAGACGATCCTGAGCGGAATTATCTGTACCACGCGCAGCCATGGAAGTTCGAGCCACTCGACACACTCCCGCTCATCCGGCAACTGCTCGGTGACCTGTTCGTGGTCAACATGGTGAAAAACATGCGCGCATATCGGCGAGCGAACGGGCGTGGTGCGCCCATGTCACTGCCGCTGCTCGCTGCGATATCGACATGGGGCATCCTGCTCGTGCCGCTCGTGCATGCATGCACGGTACGCGAACTGTTGACGCTGGCGGCGCTTTGGTTCGTGCCTCTCGTGACAATTGGCGCGCTGGTGCAGAAGATCCGTAGCATTGCCGAGCACAGCGGCGGGCCGGGTGTCACGGCCGGCTGGAATGACTGGACTTATTCGTGGCGTGTCGGATTACTGGGCCGCTTCTTTATTTGGCCGTACAACATCAACTACCACCAACAGCATCATCGTGAACCCGGCGTGGCGTGGCATCGCTTGCCCGGATTGCGTGCGTCCGACGAGCCGGTTCTGTCTTCGCGGCAGTTGCCTGCATTGCTCTGGTCGGGCGCCTCGCGTCGTGGTAGTCGAAGATAGAAAATCCCTTTCAAGACACGATGAAGTGCCCCATCGATCCAGGAGCGAAAGATCGGCACGGCCCGATGCGATCCGTCTGACGCGTGCCGCGCAACCCCGATCGTGCATTGAGCGCAGCCATTGTCTTGACGCGCCGGGGATTCATCGACCGTAGCGCGAGGCCTTGTCCGGAACGACGGGGTCAATTCCACGCCAATGCGCAGCGGTAAGGCGGCCTCCACGCGCACGCGGCCCGGATGAATACCCGTGCGGATTGTCTTCGTATCGAGAGGCGTCACACCGCCAGATCTCGGCGGCTTCGTGTGCTAATCCCTCACGCCCTGCGCCGAGCTCATGAAGTTGACGCTGATCCGCGTGCCGTCGATTTCCGGTTCCTTGGGCACGCAGTGCACCCAGTCTTGCTGCGCGCGCCATCCCATCACCACCAGGTCTCCGGAAGACGGCTTGAAGGTCATGGAGCGGCCGCCCTTGATCGGCTTGATCAGGAACCGGCGTATCGTGCCGAGCGTCAGGACGGGCACGATGCAGTCGAGCTTCCGGCACGAGCCGTGGTCGCGATGCCAGCCTGTACTGTCTTGCCCGTTGCGATAGAGGTTCATCCACAGGCCGTCGTATTCCACGCCGTAGTGACGCGATAGCGCGCGCACAGCCTGCAGCAGGCGCGCGTCGGGCACGTCGGCGACATGCTTGTAGACCGCCGTCATGCGCGGCTCGCGAAACACCTGGTTGAACATGCGCCGATCGTGCTCGAGCCACGGAACGCTGTTGCGCAACTGCTCATAGAGCAGCGAAGCCCCCGAAATCCATCCGGGCACGATGTCGATCCAGGAATGAGAGTCGAGATCGAAACGCCTTGCCGATCCGAAGGACTCGTCTATCGAGAATTCGGCGTCGCTGCTTCCGAACAAATCGCTCTGAGCAGGTACCGTGCTCGGGATCCGTGTGATTGAATTCATCGTGCAAGTTGATCGCTTCCGGTGTGACGAGTCACGCGGCCGGGAAAGGTGTCGATATGAGTCGTTGTCAGGCAGAAGCACCGTGATTCATCGCATGCCACGCACGCAACACCGAATAGCCGCGCCAGGGCCGCCATTTCTCGGCGGCTTGTGCCGCGGCACGGGCGCTACCCACACCCAGGGCTTTTTGCAACGCGACGTCGCCGGCGGGAAAGGCGTCGGGCCAGCGCAGCGCGCGCATGGCGATGTACTGCGCCGTCCAGTCGCCGATGCCGGGCAGTGCACACAATTCGGCGCAAGTCGCAGCGACGTCTACGCCGGGATGCAAAGCGATGCGCCCGTCCAGCACTGCATGCGCCAGCGCATGCAGTGCGGTCTGGCGTTGCCGCGTGATGCCCAGGCGGCCGAGCTCATCGCCGGTGGCGGCCGCCAGGGCAGCAGGCGTGGGAAAGAGACGATCCAGACCCGCGACGGGCGTTTCGATCGGATCGCCGAAGGCCGCAACCAGTCGCGCGCCCAGTGTGCGTGCAGCGGCCACGGTGACCTGCTGGCCCAGCACGGCGCGCACCGCCAGCTCGAAGCCGTCCAGTGTGCCCGGCACGCGCAAGCCTTCGCCCGACGGGAACGCGGCGTGCAGAGCCGCGTGAATGGCGATCGGGTCGGCGTCCAGATCGAACGCGGCGCGCACACGGTTGATCAGCGCCGGCAGGGCGGCGGCCAATGAATCGCTGATCGTCAGCATGGCCTGCGCGCGATCTTCGTCGAAGCGAGCGCGCAACCAGCCGCTACGCGCCTGCGCACCTTGCACAAGCCGCAGCGTTCGCGTGTATTCCAGGCCCGCGACCTGCTCCACGCCGGGCAACGCGCGCAGGCGCAAGAAGCCCACCATTGCCTGTACGTCATAGGGCGGTCGCCAGCCGAGTCGTACGGTCACGCCTTGTCCATCGGACGTGGATCTGGCCCGGCGCAAGGCGCTGGGATTCAGGCCGTAGTGGCGCGAGAAGGCATCGTTGAACCGTCGGACGCTGGAAAAGCCGCTGGACGCCGCGACCTGGCTCATCGGCAATCGGGTGTCGGCAATCAGCTGCTTGGCTGCCAACAGCCGGCGTGTTTGAAGGTACTGAAGCGGCGACACGCCGAAGTGTGCGTCGAAAATGCGGCGCAGATGGCGGTCGGTCACACCCAGCCGTTGCGCAATGCGCGGCATCAAGCCGCCGCTCGACTGCCCGAAGGTCGGGCGCGCGGAGGTCATGTGCCGCCACGCGTCGGGTTCATCCATCAACCTTGCGGCCTGCAGGGCCAGGATGCGCGAAGCGTCCTCCGTGCTCCAGGATGCCGCGCGCGGGGCCAATTCGGGGCGGCAACGCAAGCAGGGCCTGAAACCGGCCGCTTCCGCCTCTGCCGCGTGACGGTAGAAGCGGAGGTTCTCGCGACGTGGCGTCTTCACGCGACACACCGGACGACAGTAGATGCCGGTGCTGGTGACGGCCGCAAAAAAGGAGCCGTCGAAGCGCGCGTCGTGCGCCTTCAGCGCCAGGTAGCAGGCGTCGCTGTCGGGGGTGTCGATGGGGGTAGGCATGGGTGACATCGTATATCCCGGGCGCCCGCGACGTGCGCCATTTTCGGACATGTGGTCTGTCGGGTTTGCGCCGCCGAACACCGGGCATCTCGAGCATCCGGGACGGCGGAGAATGATTGCGCGGTTCGGCCCCGCCAACCTCACGGAACGCGGTATGCGCTAGATTTCAAGCTGATCGGAAAGCTGGATCGTGCGTGAGGCAGTGCCGTGCGCTCATAAAACGGACCGGCCCTCACGACGGCGCATTCTCGTTCCCTCGCAAGATTCGGAGTTGCCGCGCGACCTCTCCCCGGCAAAGGGTCGCTACGCGCAGGCCAGGTGATCAAGCCGTGAGCTGCATGGGCCATAGCGGCCCCATTTTTTGCGAGCCTGCCGCTTGCAGTGGTGGTTGTTGCCGATGCGTTCCATCGACCTCCTGGCGGGGCGATCACGGCGATCGGATCGTCGACGTCTTGCCTGCTTCCAGCCGTTGCCGGCAATCGATCGTGACGCGGCGGCGTGCCGGTACCGGCTTGCTCGCCGACACCCGCCGAAACATCGGATGCGACGCCTTGACCCCGCAGCAACTCTTTTAATGCAATCCGCAAAAACATCGGATGTAATTATTTAAATCGCCGAAACTATTTAATTTATTTCCTTTTAATCAAACAAAACATCCGCGCCGGCAAAGGTATTTGAGTTCGCCTCGTCATTCAATGTGTCTGATTCCGCTACACGTATGCCTGGCGGGGCTCTGGCGGTAATTCGCATTTACGACCCTTTATATGAGATATAAAAATCGGTCGAAAATGTAAAGCATTGCAATATCAAGGAGAGAGTTGAGTGTTTCGATTGCGATGCATGATTTTATTTGGCAGGATTTTCATCAGGTTGCTCGATTTCAAGACAACAATACAGCCGGCCATTCAATCAGTCGAAACAACGCGTGCCGGATGAGCAACGATCCGAAAGGAAGCTGACGAAGAAACGGATAACGAGGCGGCGAACGGGCGACATCGTTCGCGTTCATTGAAGCAATCGTTTGCCTGGGCGTCGATGCGTCACTCGAGCGACCCGGGCGGATTCGATACGGGGCAGCCATGGCGATACTCAAGAACGATTCTTCCGGGGAAGCGTGCCTGCTCCGCGCGTATCACGTGTTCGGCCGGGATGCCGCGCGTTGCGATACGGTCATCCGGGATGCGTCGGTGTCCCGTGTTCACGCCCATATCCGCTGGGTGGGCGGGCTGTGGGAACTCCACGATCACAGCAGCAACGGCACGTCGCTGTCCGGCGTGCCGTTACGCCACGGCGATCACGCGGTACTGCAGCCGGGTGACGTGATCCGGTTCGGCAGGGCCGGCATCGCGCCGTGGCGCGTCGATGCGCTCGACGATCCGGCCGATACGCTGTGGCCGATACGAGGCGCTGCGCATCCGATCGTGCTCGCGCCGCGCCAGATCCTGGCCGCACGCGCCGCGCAGCCGGTCACGATCGTCCGGTCGCCGGCCGGCGAATGGCTGTGCGACGACACGTTGCCGCCGCGCGCGCTCCACGACGGCGACGAAGTATCGACCGGCGACGCCACGTGGCGCCTGGCACTCGCGCGCAATGGTTCGACGATGAGGCTCGCCGCGCCCGCCGATCCGGCCGTGCCGGCACAACTGCTCGAATTCCTCGTCAGCCGGGACGAAGAGCATGTGCGCATGCTGCTGCATGTTCGCGGCGGCGTGGTCGACCTCGGCGAGCGCGCGCATCACTACAGTCTCGTCACGCTTGCCCGCGCGCGTTCGGCCGACATGCAGGCCGGCTACGACGCCGCCACGCAAGGCTGGATCGAACTCGACCGGCTGGCGCGCATGCTCGGCATCGATACGTCCCATGTCAACGTGCAGATTCACCGCGCCCGGAGCCAGTTCGCGGCCCTGCCGGGGCTGGGCGCGAGCCAGCTCGTCGAGCGCCGGCGCGGCAGCGTCAGGTTCGGCGATTTCCCGTTCCGCGTCATGCGCGGTGCGCATCTCGAATGCGAGTCGGTGCCGCCCGCTCAGCCGCGTATCGGCGTGCATCGTCCGGCGCCTGCCCCGGTAGTCCATTGCTCATGAACTCGAGAGAACCGGTCTCGGCGCCGGCCGTGTCCCGCGCGCCCTTCGCGCCGTTTGCGGAACTGGCCGGCAAGCGGCGTTACCGGCTCGGTTCGTTGCTCGGCGAAGGCGGCAATGGCGTGGTGTTTCGCGCGACCTGCTGCGAAACGGGACAAGCCGTCGCGATCAAGCTGATGCGGGATCACGCCGCGCGGACCGCGACGGAGCGCGCGCGCCAGCGTGCGCGCTTCCAGCGCGAGACGAGCCTGTGCGAGGCGCTGCGGCACCCGAACATCGTGGCATTGCTGGACAAGGGGGAGGCGCCCGACGGCCGGCTGTTCGCCGTATTCGAGCTGGTGCAGGGCCGGACCTTGCGTGACCGGCTCGCGGCACAGGGGCCGCTGTCGGCCGTCGACACGGGCCGGCTGATGGCGGAGGTGCTCGACGCGCTCGCGGCCGCGCATCGCCGGGGCATCGTGCATCGGGACCTGAAGCCGCAGAACATCGTGATCGCGATGGCCGATGACGGGCCGCACGCGAAGCTCCTCGATTTCGGCATCGGTGCGTTGCTGCCCGGCGCGGAGGACATCGGGCGCCAGACCCTGACGCTGGCGACCGAGGTGCTTGGCTCGGCGTCCTATTGCGCGCCCGAGCAATTGCGCAACGAGCCGCCGACGCCCGGAAGCGACCTGTATGCGTGGGGCCTGGTCGTGATCGAATGCCTGACGGGCGAGGTCGTCATGCGCGGTGCGAGCGTGGCCGACATTCTCTATCAGCAGCTCAGCCCGGTGAATGTCGCGTTCCCTCCGCCGATCGCATCGCATCCGCTCGGCGCGGTATTGCGGCGCGCGCTGAGCAAGAAGCCGGAGCAGCGCGCCGCGTCGGCCGACGAACTCGCGGAACCGTTTCGCGCGCTCAACTTCGCGGCGCTCGTCGGCCAGTTCGATGCCGGCCGCGCAAGCGGGCCGACGCATCCGCGCCCGTTCGCTCCGTACGGCGAGCCGATCGCAACGGCGGGCGGGTACCGTCAGATCACCACGCTGTGCTGTTGTGTGACGATCACCGGAGAGGGCCGGCGACGCCACGCCGGAGTCGATCACGACGCCTTGCTCGACGGCTATGAGGCGCAATGGCAGACGAAGTGTGCGGATATCGCCGTCGGTTACGGCGCGCAGGTCGACGCACGGCTCGGCGACACGCTGCTGTTCCACTTCGGCCTGCAAGGCGACATCGATCGGCCGGCGCGTCGCGCGGCGCGCGCGGCACTCGACATGGTGCGGGTGGCCGGGCGCGCACGGCTGCCGGTGCCCGCGGCGGCCGGCGGCGACGCCGGTGGCGCAAGCTGGCGCGTCGAAGTGGCTGCCGCGATTCACGTCGGGCAGGTTCTCGCCCATGCGTCGCATATGTCGGGCGTATCGACGCCTGCCGCGGCTGCGCGGTTGCTGCGGCTTGCCGGGCCCGGACAGATTCTGATCAGCGACGATGCGCGGCTGGCGCTCGAACGGCATGCGGACTATCGGCCGACCCCGTTGCGGCTCGCGCGGGCGGGCCTCGTGCCGCAGCCGGTTCACGAATTGCTCGGCGAGCGGCGCGCCGATACGCCGTTCGATTCGCTCGACGCCGGCATGCGGGCACCGATGGTCGGCCGCGCGCGCGAACTCGACGTGCTCTTGCGCGCATGGCATGAAACGCTCGCACGACATCGTCGCGTGATGCGCGGCGAGCCTGTGCCGCACGGTGTGCCGCGGCTGGTCGTCGGTGACGCGGGGCTCGGCAAATCACGCCTCGTACACGAGTTGTGCGAGGCCGTCCGGGGCGAGGGTTCTGCGTGCGCGTATTGCGGGTGCCTGCCCGAGCGGGAGAATCACGCACTGTTTCCGGTCCTGCGATTCATCGCCGCGCATTGGCATATCGACGCCGACGACCCGGCGGGTCTCGCGCTTGCTGCAATCGACACCATGATCGCGCCGCTCGAATGCGATCACGCGGCGGCCCGTGTCGCACTCGCGACCTGGCTGGGGGTGCCCTGCGAAGGGAGGATGGTCCCATGGTCGAGTGCGCGCGAACAACACGCATTGTTCGACGTCCTCGAGCAGCTGATCGTGTCGCTCGGCAATGGCGCGCCGGTGTTGTTCGTCGTCGAGGATGTCCAGTGGATCGACCGCTCGACCGAGGATTTTCTGGCGTACCTGCGGCGCTCGCCGCGCGCGGCGGCGCTCGGCATCGTGCTCACGTCGCGCCCCGACAAGCTCGCGCGCTGGCGCGGCGCGACCGAACGCCTGGTGTTGCGCCGCCTGCCGCGCGACGACGCGCAGCGCCTGATGTCGGCATGCCTGGGCCCGGGCGAGCTCGATCCGCTCTGGCTCGACCCGCTCGCCCGGCGCACGGCGGGCATTCCGCTGTTCATCGAGGCCGTCGCGCGCGAGCTGACGATGGGCGGCGCGGACGACACGCTCGCCGGGCTGCTGACGACGGAACCCCGTCCGCTTCCGCTCAGTCTCGGCGGGATGCTCGGTCGAGCGTTCGACCGGATCGACGACGCGCGCGACACCGCGCAGCTCGCCGCGACGATCGGGCTCGAGGTGGATGCGCAACTGCTCGTCGCGGCTTCGCCGCATGATCGCGCGACGCTCGACGCGCACCTGCAGTTGCTGCTCGAGGAACGGATCCTGTACGCGCAACATCGGCGCGATCGCGTGGTCTATTCGTTCCGCCATGCGTTGATTCGCGATGCGGCGTATGCGTCGATGCCGCCCGACCTGCGGCGCGGCAACCAGGCACGCGTCGGCCGCGCGCTGGTTGCGTAAGCCGGGCGCGGCGCCGGTGCGCATGCGTCTGGCGTCGCGGAGCACGTCGCGTGCGCGGATGTTCGGGTGGCGTTTGTGGGCGCTCGACATCACCGCCGATCCCGGGGTGCCGACGGTGGCCGCGCCGGCGGAAAATCCGCAGGACGGGCACTTTTCGATCGGCTTCGGTTCCCGTCCGGATGGCCGAATCGCGGCGCAGCGCGCGCTGAGCGAAGTCGATCAGTTGCTCGATATCGAGGCGGAGGCGCCGTACCCGAGGGATCGCCACAAACTTCCGGCAACCGGACTTCCGTATCCGGCGAACGGCGTGCGCTGCACGACGCGATCGACGTGGCAACCGGTCGATGCTGCGTCGTTGCCCGCGGCGCTCGCGCATTGCGTCGGGCGCAGCGTGGCGGCCGGCGTCGACGGGCTCGTCGTCGACAAGACGCGGCCCGACATCGGCTTGTCCGTGGTGCAAGTCATCGCGCCGGGGCTGCGTCATTTCGGGCCGCGTTTTGGTGCACGACGGCTTTACCCGGTGCCGGTGGATATTGGGTGGTGCACCCGGCCACGCAGCGAAGCCGAGTTGAATCCGGCACGGCCGTTTCCGTGACTTGACCGGTCGTCCGCCACTGGCGGCGGGTTCCGAGCGCGACGTCGGTCGACGCGTAGTTTCATCTCGTGCTCCCGCTTTCGTCTTTCGAAATCCTGACGTATTTCAAATTGCTTTCCATCCATGTCGCATGCGCGATTCGATGCCGGGACAGTCGAAATTTGCATAGCGTTTGTGAACGGAATTACGGCTGCATACGTTCGCGGTTGACGGTGCCGCGCGCCATGTCCGGCGCGCAGCGGCTTCGATGCGCGGCGTGATGGCGCGTCGCATGGCCGCAGGCGCCGACGGGCCCGGATCGCGGTACGGTCCGAACGAGATCACGCAAGCACATGAGGATGCAGTCATGGCATCGATTCCCGAACCCGCGCCGACCGGCGACACCAGCAAACGGAACTGGCTCGAATCCCACGAGGCCGGCTATCACAAGACCCTCGGCAATCGACAGGTGCAGATGATCGCGATCGGCGGCGCAATCGGTACCGGCCTGTTCCTCGGCGCGGGCGCGCGCCTGCAGGCTGCCGGGCCGTCGCTCGCAATCGTCTATCTGGTATGCGGCGTGTTTTCCTTCCTGATCCTGCGCGCGCTCGGCGAGCTCGTGATGCATCGCCCGAGCAGCGGCAGCTTCGTGTCGTATGCGCGCGAATTCCTGGGCGAGAAAGCGTCGTTCGTCGCCGGATGGATGTATTTCCTGAACTGGGCGATGACCGGCATCGTCGACATCACCGCGGTCGCGCTCTACATGCATTACTGGGCGCCGTTTTCGGGCGTGCCGCAGTGGATCTTCGCGCTCGCCGCACTGTGCATCGTCGCGACGATGAACCTGATCGGCGTGAAGTGGTTCGCCGAGATGGAATTCTGGTTTGCGTTGATCAAGGTCGCCGCGATCGTGCTGTTTCTCGTGATCGGCAGCGTGATCCTCGGCACCGGCGGGCACGTCGCAGGCCATGACACGGGCATGCACCTGATCACCGACAACGGCGGGTTCTTCCCGCACGGGCTGATGCCGGCGCTGGTGCTGGTGCAGGGCGTGGTGTTCGCGTTCGCGGGCGTCGAACTGGTCGGCACCGCCGCCGGCGAATGCAAGGACGCGCGCAAGGTGCTGCCGCGCGCGATCAACAACGTGATCTGGCGCATCGCGATCTTCTACGTCGCGTCGGTCGTCCTGCTGGTCTGCCTGCTGCCGTGGAGCGCCTACAAGGCGGGCCAGAGCCCGTTCGTCACGTTTTTCGGCGCGCTCGGCGTGCCCGGCATCGGCTCGGTGATGAACCTGGTGGTGTTGACCGCGGCACTGTCGAGTCTCAACTCGGGACTGTATTCGACCGGGCGCGTGCTGCGTTCGCTCGCAATGGGCGGCTCGGCCCCGGCGTTCCTCGGGAAGATGAGCGGGCAATCCGTGCCGTACGCGGGCATTCTCGTGACGGTCGCGATCTACGTGGTCGGCGTGCTGCTCAACTACCTGGTGCCGTCGAGCGTGTTCGAGATCGTGCTGAACATCGCGTCGCTCGGCATCATCAGTACGTGGGCATTCATCGTCGTGTGCCAGATGAAGTTCCGCGCGGCGGTCGCGCGCGGCGAGGTGGACGACGTGTCGTTCAGGATGCCCGGCGCGCCCGTGACGTCATGGCTGACGCTGCTGTTCCTGCTCGGCGTGCTGGTCCTGATGGCATTCGACTATCCGAACGGCACGTGGACGATCGCGTCGATCCCGCTCGTCGCGCTGCTGCTCGTGGCCGGCTGGAAGTGGCTGAGCGGCCGTGCGCACCGCGCGTCGCTCAAGCCGACGATTCCGTCGGTCGCGCTCACGCAGAACGTGCTCGAGAAGGACGGCGACTGACGGGATGCGCGACAGGGAGCGGGCGTCGGCTCGATTGCGGCGCGCCCGCTCAAATACCCATCCGCCCGGCAACACCGTCGCGATCGACGAACTTGTGTTTCAGTGCGGCCGCGACGTGCACGGCCAGCAGCAAGCCGAGCGTCAGCACCAGTGCACGATGCAGCGCGTCGGTCAGGAGTCGCAACGGTTCGTCGCGGTCGACAAGCATCGGCAGGTCCGCGATGCCGAAGAAACTGACCGGATGCGCGCCGGCGAGGCGGTGCACGTAGCCGGTCAGCGGCACGAGAAACAGCAGCAGGTACAGCACGCCGTGCAGCGCGCCGGCGATCCGCGCCTGCCACGCAGGAACGCTGCCAGGCAGCGGCGGCGGCGTGTGCGTCGCGCGCCACACGAGGCGCGGTACGGTCAGCATGAAGATCAGGCTGCCGATCGATGCGTGATAGAACAGGATGCCGTTGAACTGCGGCGAGTTGTGCGGGAACGTATCCATGTAGAGCCCGATCGACAGGTTCGACAGGATCAGGATCGCGATCGACCAGTGCAGGGCGATCGCGAAGCGTGCGTAAGCGGTGTGGTTGGGCTGTGACATGAGCGGTCTCGCTGTCTCGGGTGGGGTTCGCCCGCCCGCACGTCCGGGGCGCGAACGGCGTGGCGACCTCCGATATACCGGAGCCGGCCCGGATTTATTCCCGTTGCACGTGTCGACCGCCGTGTCTCGCTTGCAGCCGGTATTCCCGGACCGAGTTCTGCGGCGTATGGTCGGTTGCGGCGAGTGCGCCGTAGCGCGTGCGCGTCGATGCGTTCGATGCGCTTGCCAGCCGGTCGGGCGACAGGCCCGGGGGCGCGGCTGCGATGCGCGCGATGGCTTCTACGTGAAGCCGACCCTCGTCGTACCGAAGTCGTTGCAGTCGAGCGTGTGCCGCAACGAAAGCTTCGGGCCGGCCACGCGGGTCGCGCGGCCGGCCGCCTTGCGTGTCAGAACCGCGTACTGAATCCGACCCGCGCGATCGACTGCAGTGCGCCGCTCGACGCACCGTTCGCGTCCATCACGCCGTTGATCTGCGCGTTGCTGCCGTGGTTCGCGCGCTGATGCACGCCCGCCACGTACACCATCGTGCGCTTCGACAGCCAGTACTGGACGGCCGCCAGGAACTGGTGCGCGTGCGCATTGTCGAGCGTGTCGTTGCCTTTCATGTAGGTGTAGCTCGCGCCGACCACCCACGCAGGCGACGGATGCCACGACGCGCCGGCTTCCGCCGACCACGCGCCCGCGCCGTTCGCCGAGTTCCGTACGGTCGTCACGAGCGCTTTCCCCGTGACCGTGCCGAGTGTGTAGTGCACCCCGGCGCCCCAGTTGCGCACGCTGGTCGGCGGGAGCCCCGCCGACGCGCCGTATTTCTGGTTCGTATAGGCCGCGCCCGCGCCGAACGGGCCGTTGTCGTAGCTCGCGCCGACGCTGACCGTGTTGTTCGCACCGACCGACCCCGCGACGTTCCCGAAGCCGTACAGCGCGCCGAAGGTCAGGCCCGACAGCGACGGGCTCGTGTACTTGACGGAATTCGCGACGCGATTGCTGCCCGCGACGCGATCCCAGTCGAACGCGCCGGTGGGGTTGTTCGGCAAGGCGAGCTTGTCGAACGGCCCGTTGCGAAAGCCGTACAGGCCGACGAGATCCTGCGCGATCTCGTTGCCGGCGGCGGCGAGCGCATCGACCATGAACTCGTACTGGTTGCCGAGCGTGAGCTTGCCGTAACGGTCGTTCTCCAGCCCGACGTAGGCCTGCCGAGCGAACAGCCCGCCGCCGATGATCGAGCCGTTGCCGAGCGAATACTGGTTCACGAGCCGGAAGATCGCGCGCGTGCCCGCGCCGAGATCCTCCTTGCCTTCGAAACCGAGCAGGTTCGGAAAGAAGATGTTGTCGTCGAACTTCGCGTTGCCGTGGCCGCCTTCGTTGCTGACGTAGCTGATGCCGGCATCCATCAGCCCGAACATCGTCACGCTGCTCTGCGCGAACGACACGGCGGGAAGGGCGCATGCCGCGAGCGCCAGAAGGGTCTTTTTCGTCATCTCCAATGTGCTCCTCACATGTTTCCGGTCAGGCCGGATATTTTTGATTGGACTACTGATTGATATGAAAAAACCCGAGCCGGGCGATTCCCGGTTCGGTGGCAACCGGAGCGAACCGGTGTGCGGCAGGCATCGGCTGGAACCGCGTGGCCGCCGATGCCTGCCTATGCCTGTCGAACGCGCGCGCTAGACCGTCGAATACCCGCCGTCGACCGGCACGACCGCGCCTGTCACGAACGACGCAGCGGGCGAGCACAGGAACAGGATCACGTCCGCGACTTCGTTGGCCGTGCCCCAGCGCCCGAGCGGCGTGCGTTCGAGGATGCGTCGCGACGCCTGCGTGTCGGCCATCAGGCCGCTGCTGAGCGGTGTGTCGATCCAGCCGGGCGCGACCGCGTTCACGCGGATGCCGCGATCGGCCCACGCCTGCGCGAGCGAGCGCGTGAGCTGCGCGATGCCGCCCTTGCTCGCGCTGTACGCGGGGCGGTCCTTGCTGCCGAAGTACGTGTACATCGATGCGACGTTGACGATGCTGCCGCCTTGTGCGGACAGCGCCGGCAACGCGGCGTCGGAGGCGCGCATCACCGACGTCAGGTTCACGTTCAGCACGAGTTCGAACTGGTCCATCCGGTATTCGTCCGCGTGCCGGCTGATGCCGACGCCGTTGACGAGCACGTCGAGCCGCGGCAATGCGGCGATCGTGTGCGTCAGTGCGTCGCTGTCGGTCACGTCCAGTTCCATGCACCGGACGCGCGGATGCACCGGCGCGTGCGGGCCGGTAGCGTCGAGCCCGAGCGCAACGACCGATGCGCCGGCTTCCGCGAAACGCCACGCCGTGCTTGCGCCGATGCCCGATGTGCCGCCTGTGACGGCGACGGTCCTTCCCTCAAATAACCACTGGCGACTCATGTTCGACACTCTCGACGGCGTGGGTGGAGCGCGCATGCCGCTGCGCGGGGGAAACCAGGATCTTGATCTGCGTACGATCGGCGAGCAGCGCGTCGAAGCCGTCGGTGACGGCGTCCTCCAGCGACACGGTGCGCGTGACGATCGACGTGAGATCGAGCGCGCCCGACGCGACGATGCGCAGCAGGTCCTCGTACGCATGCCGGTAGCCGACGCTCGCCGTGAAGGTCAGCTCGTCGTTGACCGCGCGGAACGCGTCGAAGCCCGCCTGCGGCATCAGGCCGACCATCACGACGCGGCCGCCCTTGCGCAGCGCCTGCATCGCCGCTTCGAATGTGGCCGGCAAGCCGGCCGCCTCGAAGCTCGCGTCGACGCCGAGTCCGCCCGATGCCTCGTGGATCGCGTCGCGCAGCACGGACGCGTCGAGCGTGCGCGCATTGAACGTGTGCGTCGCGCCGAAGCGCGCGGCGGCCGCGAGGCGCTCGGTCGACACGTCGACCGCGACGAGGGTCGTCGCACCCTGCAGCTTCGCGAGCTGGATCAGCAGCAGGCCGATCGGCCCGAGCCCGAATACCGCGCACGTGTCGCCGAGCCGGAGCTCGGCGCGGCGCAGCGCGTGCAGCGCGACGGCCGCGGGTTCCATCACGGCGGCCTGCTCGAGACTCACGCCGTCGGGCAGCCGGTGCAGCATGTAGGCGGGCACGACCGCGAAGTCGGCCATCCCGCCGTCGCCCATCAGCCCGGCAAAGCCCATCGACACGCACAGGTTGTACGACCCCGAGCGGCAGTACGCGCACTGGTGGCAGCGATATTCGGGCTCGACGGCGACACAATCGCCCGGAATCAGCGTCGTCACGCCTTCGCCGACTTCGACGACGGTGCCGCAGAATTCGTGGCCGAGCGTCAGCGGCGCGGTACGGCGCGACAGGGGATGCGGCGTGTCGACCGGAATCGCGTGCGGGCCGTCCGCGTATTCGTGCAGGTCGCTGCCACAGATGCCGCAATACGCGACCGCGATGCGCACCTCGCCCGGCCCGGGGTGCGGCGTATCGATTTCCACGAGACGGACGTCGCGCGGGCCATGCCATTGAAGTGCACGCATGTCAGCGTCCTCCGAGGTTCGGTGTATCGAGACGGTTCGCGGCCGTGCCGGCGAGCGCGCGCTTGCGCAGCACGGCGGGCGCGGTTTCGACGAGGCCGAACGACAGCACGCACGCGAGGATCGCGCCGGTGGCCGACGTCCACATCGCGAACTGCAGGCCGTACTTGTCCGCGGCGAAGCCGGCGACGGTCGGCGCGACGAAGCCGCCGATCAGCTCGCCGGCGCCCATGATCAGCCCGAGCGCGCTCGCGATCGCGCGCGGCGGCACCGTTTCCGCCGGGATCGTCGCCATGAACAGCGTGAAACAGCCGAGGCCCGTGTAGGTCGCGAGCACGAGCGTGCAGAGCGCCCACAGCGAATTCGCGTGAATCATCGCGACGGGGCACGCGGCGGCGATCAGCGCGAACACGATCATCGTCGGCTTGCGGCCGATCCGGTCGGAGATCGCGGGCACCGCGAAACCCCAGAACACCCACGCGGCGCCGAGGCAGGTCATCACGACGCCCATGTCGGCTGGGGACAGGTGGCGGCTGTCGACGAGGAACACCGGCGCGAACGAGATGATCACGACGAACCACGTGAGGAAGAAGCAGCTGATCAGCACGCAAAGCAGGATGTTGCGTTCCTTCAGCAGCGCCCAGCGGCTGATCGCCGCGCCGCCCGCGGCCGGTGCGCCGACGGTGTCGGCCTGCGCATGCCGTGCGCCGCCGGGCGGCACCTCGCGCACCCAGCGCCAGATGCAGAACGCGATCAGGAAGCCGGGAATGCACGATACGAAGAACGCGTGGCGCCAGCCGTGCGCGGTCGCGATGCCGATCACGACCGGCGGGCCGATCATCGCGCCGAGCAGGCCGGCGGCGGAGCCTTGCAGCAGGCCCATGTTCAGCCCGCGGCGGCTCGGCGTCGAACTCTCGACCATCAGCGACTGCGAGAGCGGCAGCACCGGGCCTTCGGCGATGCCCATCAGCGCGCGGAACGCGATCAGGCTCGCGAAACCGCCGACGAGCCCCGACAGCGCCGAGCACACGGAAAAGCCGATCACGGCGGCGATCAGCAGCGGCTTGCGGGTGCCGCGCGCGTCGGACCACGCGCCGGTCGCGGCGCCCGACAGCGCCCACGTGAGCGCGAGCGCGGACGACACCATGCCGAGCTGCGCATTCGTCAGGTGCAGCTCGGCGGACATGAACGGGAACAGGAACGACAGCGCGAGGCGGTCGAAGAACACGAAGCCGAACGTCATGAACAGGATCAGCAGCAGCCTGTTCTCGTACGTCCAGGCGGGCCTGGAGGAGGAAGGGGATGTCATGGTGAGCCTCGCCGCGCGTCAGCGGAACAGCTTCTCGATCGCTTGCGCGCCGAGGCCGACCTTCTCGTAGTGCGCCTTGCACATCGCGATGTACGAGTGCACGTCGAAGTAGCCGTCGGGTTGGCCTTCGTCGTCGAGCCAGATCAGCGGCCCCTTGACGATGAAGAACGCGCGCATCGGCTCGGGGTGATCGAATGCGACGAGCGTGTGGCCCTCGCCCGGCGTCTCGTATACGAAATCGCCGCGCGTCGCGGTCCATTCGTGCTCCAGGTAACCCCACTTGCCCGACAGCGTGTAAGCGAACACCTCGTGCGGGTGATAGTGCCGGTTCACGAGCCCGGCTTCCTTCGCCATCAGGATGTCGCACCATTTGTTCTGCGACGGCGAGATCCACAGCGGCCGCGACGAAACCGTTTCGGTGAACGGAACGTAATAACGCTCGTCGTCGGTGGCCGCGTTCGCGATGTAGGCTTCCGGAAGCGCATCGGGCTTGAACGGATTGGCAATCGGCGGGATGTTTTGCCAGAATTCGGCTACGGCTTGGTCGACCACGGTTCGTCTCCTTGTGTATGAGTGTCGTGGGCTCGACTTTAGCCAGCAGGTGCGTGCCGCTCTTGACTGGGCTGGACGAATTGCTTGATCGGGCCGGACATCGCACCGCACGACGTTTAAACGATCCATCCCCCAATTTCGCAATGCATGGCGCTCCGCACGACGGGCGCCAGCAGGAGGCGACGTGACGAATTCGACCGTTTTTTCACGCACGCGAGGCTCGACGGCCGACGTGCCGGTGCGCGACCGGATGGCGTACTGGGACGCGTTCAATGCAGAGACGCTGGTCGGCCTGCGCTGCTCGTCGCTGTCGCCGGCCGGGCTCGAGGTCGAGAAGACCGACCTCGCGCTGCCGGGCCTCGGCATCGCCGACATCAGCGGCCAGGATCACGTGATCGAACGCAGCCCCGCGCTGGTGCGCCAGTTGCCGAAGGAGTCGTTGTTCGCGTGCCAGATCCTGAGCGGGCGTGCGTATTTCATCCAGCACGACCGGTGCCTGCTCGCGGAAGCCGGCGATGTCGTCGTCTACGACACGCGTGTGCCTTATCTGTTCGGATTCCTGACACCGATGCGGCAGTTGCTGATCGATATCCCGGTCACGACGCTCGACGACCGGCTCGATGCGGAACTGGCGGCGCTGCCGCTGCGGATCGCGCCGAAGCCGGGCGCGGGCGCGATGCTCGGCGCGACGTTGCGCGCGAGCGTCGAGCGGTTCATGAAGGACCCGGTCGAGCGCGATGCCGCGCGATTCGCCGAGCACACGCGCACGCTGATCGCGGAACTCGTCGACGCCGAAGTGAACGGCGCGGGCGCATCGCGCGCGTCGCTGTCGTACCTGCTGACCGCGAAGCAGTACGTCGCGACGCACCTGGGCGACCCGGAGCTCGGGCCGCAGGCGGTTGCCGACGCGGTCGGGCTGTCGCTGCGCCACCTGAGCCGGCTCTTTGCGGCCGAAGGCGAGTCGATCACGCAGCACATCTGGTCGGAGCGGCTGGCGCGCGCGCATCGCGAGCTGACCGATGCGCGGCTGCGCAAGACGAGCATCGGCGAGATCGCGTTTCGCTGGGGTTTCTCGAGCCAGGCGCACTTCAGCCGGGCGATTCGCGAGCGCTACGGCGCGTCGCCGATGGCGTTGCGCGATGCGGCGCACGCGGCCGGCCGCTGATACCGGCGGTCGATGCGGATGGAGCGGCGGCGCGTGTCCCACGCGCCGTTTTTTTGGGTGCAGCGAAAGACGGCGCAGGTGCGCCGCGTCATTCCGCCAGCATGAATTCGGCGCAGCGCTCCGCGATCATGATCGTCGGCGCGTTCGTGTTGCCGGACACGATCCGCGGCATCACCGACGCATCGCAGATCCGCAAGCCGTCGACGCCCTGCACCGACAGGCGCGGCGTCACGACCGCGTGTTCGTCGTTGCCCATGCGGCAGGTGCCGGCCGGGTGATAGACGGTTTTCGCGCGGCGCCGCACGTAGTCGGCGAGTGCCGTCTCGGTCAGCGTCTCGGCTTCGCGCACGATGCGCGCGAGCGACGGCGCGCGGATGATCCGCCGCGCGAGCGCGACGCCGCGCACGAGACCGTCGACATCGGCCGGGTCGGACAGCGCGCCGCTGTCGAACAGGATCGGCGCGGCTGGATCGTTGCCGCGCAGTTGCACCGAGCCGCGCGAGCGCGGCCTGAGCAGGCACGGGTTGATCGACAGGCCGTGGCCGGGCAGCGGCGCGCGATCGACGTCGCCGACGAGCGTCGGCAGCACGTGGAACTGGATGTCCGGGCGGCCGCTGCCGGTCGTGTCGACGAACGCGCCGGATTCGACGACGTTCGACGTCAGCAGGCCCGTGCGGCACAGCATCCACTGCAGCCCGTGCCGCAATGCCTTCAGCCCGCGATCCTCGCCCAGCAGGCTCACGGGTGCGTGGCTGCGGCCGTAGATCGAGACTTCGAGATGATCCTGGTAATTCGCGCCGACGTCGCGGCTGTCGTGCCGCACGTCGATGCCGTGCGCGTGCAGGTGCGCGCCGGGCCCGATGCCCGACAGCATCAGCAGCTTCGGCGTGCTCAGCGCACCGGCTGCGAGCACGACGTCGGCGCGCGCGGCGGCCGAACCCGTCGCGCCGCTTGCCGTCCGCCATTCGACGCCGGTCGCACGCCGGCCGTCGAACAGGATGCGCGTCACGCGGCAGCCGGTCAGCACGCGCAGGTTCGGATGCCGCAGCGCGTCGGCGAGATAGGTGGCCGCGGTACTGCCGCGCCGGCCGTCGAAGATCGTCGTGTGGTAGAACCCGACGCCATGTTGCGCGGCGCCGTTGAAATCGTCGTTGTAGGCGATGCCGGTTTCCTGCGCGGCTTTCACGAACGCGAGGCTCAGCGGATGCCTGAAGCGCGTGTCGCCGACCTTCAGCGGCCCGTCGGTGCCGTGAAACGGCTCGGAGAGCCGCAGGTGCGATTCGGCGCGCCTGAACACGGGCAGCACGTCGTCCCAGCCCCAGCCCGTGCAGCCGAGCGCGGCCCAGTCGTCGTAGTCGTCGCGCGTGCCGCGCACGTACAGCATCGCGTTGACCGAGCTGCCGCCCCCGAGCGTGCGGCCCTGCGGCACGTAGGTCCTGCGTCCCGCCGCACCGGCTTGCGGCTCGCTCTCGAACGTGACCGTGCGGCGCGTGCCGAGCACGCGGATGAACGTCGCCGGTATCCGGATGAACAGGCTGTCGTCCTTCGGGCCGTCCTCGAGCAGCAGCACGCGCCTGCCGGCCTTCACCAGCCGGTGCGCGACCGTGCAGCCGGCCGAGCCGCCGCCGACGACGATATGGTCGTACGTCTCCATCCCGCTTCTTCTCCTTGCTGTCGGGCGGCGAAACGAGTGCCGCCGCGCAGGAAGCCAGCTTAGCGACCGCCATGCGGCCCCGTTTGACCGGGACGGACGGGGTGTTTGCCTCGCCGGGACACGGCGGCGGGTGGACGGCGGCGGGCTACCGCGCGTCGGCCGGCGCCGTTGCCGACGCGCGCGACTCGCTCGGCGTCTCGCCGAAGCGCGCGCGATAGCTGCGGCTGAAGTGCGCGCTGTTGTTGAAGCCCCAGCGGAACGCGATTTCGCTGACCGTCAGGTGCTTCAGCGACCGGTCGCGCAAGTCGGCGCGGCAGCGTTCGAGCCGCCGCGCAAGGATGTAGCGCGTGAGCGGCGTTCCTTCGATCTCGAAGACGCGCGCGAGCTGGCGCGGCGACAGGTTGATCGCGCGGCTCACCGACTGGCTGTCGAGATCGTCGTCGGCGAGATGGCTGTCGATGAACGCTTTTGCGCGCGACAGCGTGTGGACGGTCGACTTGGTCGGCGACGCGTCGCCGTCGCGCAGCCGCAGCATCGACTGCACGAGATCGAGGATCGCGGCGGCGCGCCGTTCGCGCGCACCGGGCGTCGGCTCCTGCGGCGCGGCGAGCAGCGCATACACCTGCCGCACGGCCCACGATGCGACGCCGTCGTCACGGTCGATCTTGACGAGGCTGCGGTAGCGCCACGGGCCGACGCGCGCCTCGAACACGTCGCGCGGCACGTCGAGCACGGTCATCGCCATGTCGGCGGGAAAACCGTGCCCGTACGGCATCGACGTGTCGTAGAGCACGAGGTCGCCGGGCCCGTGCTGCATGCAGTCGACGTCCTGGAACGTATAGCCTTGCCCTGCGTGCATCAGGCAGATGAACACGGCATCGCGCTGGTCCGCATGGATGTTGTGCGGCGTGCGCACGACCGCGTGCCGGTTCGCGACGATGTCGCAGGCGCCGAACAGCCCGAGATCGCGCTTGCGCAGCGTCGCGTCGATGCCTTCGGACGACTTGCCGCTGCATTCGATCCGCACGAGCGTGCGAGCGACATGGTCGACCCAGAAGTCGACGCGTTCGTGGCCGCGCACGGCGCGCGTCGAGATCGTGGCGATCTCCGTACTGGTGTCCGGCATGACGTTCTCCCGATGACCGCCTGAGCGGCGCAGTCTCGGGGACGTCGGAGCGCGTGGTCAATCCGTGAAAGACCCGGGGCACGCGCGTGACGCGCTTGCAGCGGGGCATGGCGGGCGCAGGCGCGATCGGTGTCCGGCCGAGTCAAGGGAAGCGGCCGTGTGAGTCAAGACACGTGTGCGATTTCGGGTCAGGTCGTGCCGGGTTACTTCGTCGAAGACGACGGCAGCCCGAGCGGCACGTCCTGCTCGTAGCCCATCTTGCCGCCGCGGTACTCGACACTGACGTAGCCGGCCCGCCGCGCGTCGGTGACGTTCGCGTAGATCGACGTCATCACCATTCCGGCGTCGCAGTCGAGCGCGATCGTGCGATCGATGCGGCCCGTCGCGATGTTCACGGCCCGCAGCGACTGCATCGCCACGCCGCACTTGTCGGACAGCGCATAGGCGCCGACCAGCATGTGCGTCTTCGTGCGATACCACATCGGGATATCGACGTTGCCGTCGAGCTGCGGGTGTTGGTCGTCGGTGTCGTTCAGCCGACCGACTTCGTTCAGCGTGATCGGCAGCGTCTTGCGGCCGTCGTCCCACGTGCCGGTTGCCGTTTTCCCGGTGACGTTCAGCGCGATCGGGCAGGGCTTCGGTCGTGACGGCGACGCGGCCGGTACGACCGGCGAGTCGGCGTTCGACGCGGGCGGCGATGCTTCGCACAGCGTCATGCGGCCATCGGGCTCACGGCGGCCCTGCAACGGGATCGGCTTGCGATGCGCGTCGTAGTAGTAGCTGCCGTCGACGCGCCAGCGGCCCGCGTCGTTGCGGTTGATTGCGTCGTAGGTCTGCAGCGACACGTGGACCGGCGCAGTGCCGATCGTGCCGGTGTAGTTGACGACTTCGTACCAGCCTGCATAAGACGCGGCCGGCGCGCAGGCGAACGGCACGGCGAGCATGGCGGCGAACGGGGAGGCGTAGCGGGCGCGGCGGGTGTTCCGGGGCATGGGCGTTTTTTGTGCGAGGTGTGGGTCCGGGCGTCACGGATATCGGTCCGGCCGTGTCGAGCCGTGCGGCGGGCCGCGCGTGCGCCGCCATTGTATCCATCCGCCCCACCCGAATGCCCCGCCTCCGCGCATGCGGTGACAAGGGCGCGCACGCGACACGGGCCGGTCGCGGAACCGCGCCGGCCGCGCGATCCGGTCGGCCGGCCCGCTGCCGACGAGTTCAGGCCGCGCTGGCCTCGTCGATCCGGCGGATGTCGTCCTGATCGAGCGTGACGCGGATCGCGTCGCCGAGCGATTCAAGCTGCGCCAGCGACGTCGCGCTCGCGATCGGCGCGGTGATTGTCGGCCGCGCGATCTGCCAGGCGAGCGCGATCGCGGCCGGCTGCGTGCCGTGTTTCGCGGCTACCGCATCGAGTGCCGCGAGGATGCGCAGCCCGCGTTCATTCAGGTAGCCGGCGACGCGGTCGCCGCGCACGCTCTTCTTCAGGTCGGCTTCGCTGCGGTACTTGCCCGACAGGAAGCCGCTCGCGAGCGCGTAGTAATTGACGACACCGAGCTTCAGGTCGCGCACGACCGGTTCGAGATCGCGTTCGTAGTCGGCGCGGTCGAGCAGGTTGTATTCGGGCTGGATGACCTGGTACGCGGGCAGCCCGTCGCGCGCGCTGATCGCGGCGGCTTCGCGCAGGCGTGCGCCGCTGTAGTTCGACGCGCCGATGATGCGCACCTTGCCCGCTTCGATCAGCGTTTGATAGGCGCCGAGCGTTTCCTCGAGCGGGGCCGTATCGGCGAGATCGCTGTGCGAGAAATACAGGTCGATGTAGTCGGTCTGCAGGCGGCGCAGCGAATCGTCGGCGGCTTTCAGGATGTTGTCTTTCGTCAGCCCCGCGCGCGCGGCCAGCAGGCCGACCTTGGTCGAGATCACGACCTGTTCGCGCTTGCCGGAACGCTTGAGCCACTTGCCGATGATCGTTTCCGACTCGCCGCCGCTGTTGCCGGGGGCCCAGGCCGAGTAGACATCGGCCGTGTCGATGAAGTTGATGCCGGTGTCGGCGAGCGCGTCGAGCAGCGCAAACGACGTGTTCTCGTCGACGGTCCAGCCGAAGACGTTGCCGCCGAACGCGAGCGGCGAAACCTGGATGTTCGATGTGCCGAGGGGGCGGTGTGCCATGTTTCTCTCCGGGTGCTGCGGGATTAGGGGATTGGACTGCGGGAGATGAAGCCGGTCGCGTTGAGACGGCGAAGCGCAGCACGAGGTTCCTCCTGCAGCACGCAAACCGACGTGTTCGGAGGCCGTGTGTCGGGATGCCGGATCAAGCGGCATCATCATGGATGCGCCGTCCGTTCGAGCGTCGCCCGGCACACCGCAAGATACTGTATTTGTTACCGATTTCTTGCGAGAGGCGAAGAAATTGCCGGGTCGTGTCAGCGTTGTCGCTGGTCGCGCTCTACGATATCCTTTCATCCCAAAAATAGGGAGGCAGCGCGCCGCTGCCATTCGAACGAAAGATCATTCTGAGGCGGTCATGGCTGACCTTGCAGCATTTATTCGCCCTCCGTTTTTCCTGCAAGACAAGCGCTTGCTCACGCTGTCTTTCCCCCACGACGACGCACCCTCGGTCACCGACTCGTACGGCCGGCATCGTCCGGCGCGGCTGGTCGCCGAGCGGCTCGTCGCGCACGAGGGGCTCGGGATCGACTTCACGTTCGAACTGACGCTGCTGTCCGGCGAGGCGGGCGTCACGCTGGACGACATGCTGGGCAAGCTGCTCGCGGTGTCGATGGTGCGCCCCGACGGCGGCCTGCGTCATTTCACCGGTTACTGCACCGAGTTTTCGCTGGTCCGCAACGACGATTCGGTTGCGGAATATCGCGCGGTGCTGAGCCCGTGGAGCCATTTCCTGCGGACCCGCGTGAACAACCGCCTGTTCCTCGGCCAATCGCTTCAGCAGCAGATCGGCACGCTGCTCGCCGATTACCAGGGGCTCGCGCCGTCGTGGGAGTGGCGCGTGCGCGGCGACGATCCCGCGCGCACGATGAACGTCCAGGGCGGCGGGCTCGGCGAAAGCGACTGGAACTACATCGTCCGCCATCTGGAAGCCGTCGGGTGCCTGTACTGGTGGGAGCACGACGAGAAAGGCCTGAAGCTGATCGTCGGCGACGACAGCACGGTGCAGTGCCCGGCCGTCGACGGTCGCTCGCCCGTGATCCGTTTCCAGACGCACGACGGTCCGATGGCCGCCGACGCCATTTCGCAATGGTCCGCGGTGCGGTTGCTGTCCGCCGGCAGTTACAGCGCGACCGCGTTCGATTTCAAGGCGCCGCATGCGGCCAATGCGCAGATTCCGACGCTGCATCCGCCGGGCGTCGCGCCGCAGGTCGAGCATCACGAATACGTGGGGCACTACGGTTTCGCGAAACAGACGCGCGCCGGCGATGCGCTCGCACGCGTGCGGATGGAGGAGATCGAGGCGACCGCGACGCGTTTCGACGCGGCCGGCAACCATCACGGCATCCTGCCCGGACGCTGGTTCCAGCTGGCCGATCACTTCAGCGCGGCGTCGGGCAGCCCGCAGGATCACGAGTACCTGATTCTCGAAGCCCGTCACGAAGCAGCGAACAACTACCTGCAGGCGGACGGCAAGCCCGAGTATCGCAACCGCTTCGTCGCGGGCCATCGGCATACGCCCTGGCGCCCGGGCCGTGGCTTCAACAGCGAGCCCGTGCGCGTGCTGGCGCCGCAAACCGCGACCGTCGCGGGCGCGAAGGGGGCCGGCAGCGTCGACGTCGACGAATACGGTCGCGTCTGCATCGTCTATCACTGGGACCGTGCGGCGCAGACCAGCGCGCGGATTCGCGTGGCCGCCGGCTGGGCGGGCGGCGAGAAGGGCATGATCGCGCATCCGCGCGTGGGCAGCGAGGTGCTCGTGATGTGCCTCGACGGCAATCCCGACCGGCCCGTCGTGTCGGGCACCACGTACAACGCGGAACGGATGCCGCCGTGGGCGCTACCCGACCAGCACGTGCTGACCGGCCTGCGCAGCCGCGAACTGTCGGGCGACAGCGGCAACGCGGCGGGCGGACGCTCGAATCACGTGCTGCTCGACGACACGCCGCAGCAGCTCCAACTGAAGCTGCGCAGCGATACCGACGCGAGCGAACTGACGCTCGGGCACAACGTCCGCATCGACGCGACACAGGGGCGCACCGACCAGCGCGCCCGCGGTTTCGAGTTGCGGACCGACGCGCACGGCGCGGTGCGGGCGGCCAAGGGCCTGCTCGTCACCAGCGAGGCGCGCTACGACGCGCGTGCGCACGCGACCGATATCGGCGAGACCGTCGCGCGCCTCGACAAGGCGCACGACCTGCACGAATCGTTGTCGGGTTCCGCGCATGACGTGAAGGCGCAGGAGTCCGGCGACCAGGATGCCGTCCATCAGGCGCTCCGCACGCAGAACGACGGCCTGAGAGGCACCGGCGGCAACCCTCAGCAAGGCGAGTTTCCGGAGTTCGCGCAGCCGTTTCTCGCGCTCGCCAGCCCGGCGGGCATCCTTGCAACGACGACAGGATCGACCCACATCGCGAGCGACCAGCACGTCGCGTTGACGAGCGGCGCCCACACGAGCATCGGCGCGGGCAAGAGCATGCTGGTCAGCGCGCAGGAGGCCGTGCGCGTCGCCGCGTTCGAGAAGGGCATTCGACTCGTGGCCGCCGCCGCCGACATCGACATCCAGGCGTTGAAGGACAGCATCAACGTGCTGGCCAAGCTGGACGTCAAGGTCGATGCGAACCGCATCACCATTACCGCAAAGGAAGAAGTCCTGATCAACGGCGGCACCAGCTATACGCGCTGGAACGGCAGCGGCATCGTGCACGGGACCAAGGGCGAATTCACCGCGCATGCCGCGTCGCATACGTTCACGGGGCCGGACAGCCTGCCGGTGCCCGCGCGCGCGTTCCCGGGCACGGCGTGCGCGCCGTGCATGGTCAATGCGGCGTCGATGGCGTCGCCGTTCGCGGCCAAGGCGTGAGGCAGGGTAACGAATGACGAACGAGCTGAAGGCCGCGCAGGCTGTCGACGTGCTTCAGGCCGCCTTGTCGTCGCAGGACGGGCTGCGCGCTTACGTCCTGATCGACGGTGCGTTGCTGGCGACGTTGCCGGATGAAGAAAGGGCGTCGTGGCCGGCGTTTGTCGCCGCCTCGCTGCTCGACAACGCCGATGACGATGCGAGGATCGTCGGGCCGCTTCTGTTCGAATGGCAGCCTGCCGACGGCAGCGCCGACGCAGCGGACGAGGCCGATCCGCGTGACATTCCATGGTCGGCGGCGAGCGTGCTTGTTTCACCACTGACGCTCGCGCAACTGGCTGCGCATCTCGTGCCGATGGTGGATGTTCAGCTCGAGCAGATGGAGAGCGCGATGCTGATGCGTTTCTTCGATCCGCGCGTGCTGCCGTTCTGGCTCGACATGCTGCCTGCGGCGCATCGTGCGTATCTGGCGCAAGGCGTGCGGCGCTGGCTTCATCTGGATACGGAACTGACGGTCCAGGCGACGGAAATCACAGCGCCTGCCAACGTCAAGCAGGTTGCCGAGTTTCCGCTGCAGTTGTCCCAGGTACAGGAGGACGACCTGCTGGCTGCCTGTTATCCGTACACCATGATCGAGCGGCTGCGCGCCGAGAAGCCCGCGTTGCTGGCGTCGTTGCCGGCCGCGCAGCACTACGGTTTCGTGCGCGATCAGCTGGCGCGGTGCCAGGCGCATGGCGCGGAAAGCGCGGTGTCGCTGCTGATCTACTGCGAACTGGCGTTGCGGTACGGCCCGCGCTTCGACGAGCATCCGGCGATGGTCGCCGTTTTCGATGCGGTGGCGCAAGGGCAGGATTTTCCGGAGGCGCTGGGGCTCGTGCCGGTGGAAGGCTGGCGGGAGATGCGGGAAGCAGCGGGTTAGCGGCGCAGGCGCGGCGCGTTGCCTTTGTCGGGTTGGTTGGATGGACGTGACCGACCCCTGAATGAAATCGATTGGGAAGAAGGATGTTCAACATGAACCGCTGCTGGATCACCTTGCTGGCCGTGATGGTTTTTTCCACGGCCGCATGCAGCAAGACCTCGGGCGATGCCGAAAAGGAAAGCCTGGCACCCGGCGAAGCGAACAAGTGGAGTGACCCGAACTACGACGTTATTACGGCGGGGTCGTTCAACTATACGGACTACGATATCTACGGCGTTTATCTCCTGCCGCCGGACAAGAACAGCCTCGACGATGCGGCAAGCGCGGACGGAGCAAGTGCCACGCCACGGAACGCGACACGCTGGACGGGCGGCGGCGGGCAGAGACCGAGCCTCGCGTGGGATCTTCGATGGACCACGCCCCGCAAGTTCAAGGTGTGGTGGGAGCGGGTGGTCGACAAGCGCGCATTGGAAGCGTCGTCTCCGGATTACGACGAATACACGCATCGCGAAACCCGGCCCGGGATGGCATGGTGTGAAGGCGAGATCACGATCACGCGTTCGCCCGTCAAGGGCAAGAGCGGCGGCATTGTGTTGCACTTCTTCCCCGATGGCCATGTGGAAGGCGACATGAATTTCCAGGTCGATGGCCCGGATCCGAGGGTCGCGCTTTCAATGCGCGACGAGCAGCGCAAGCTGACCGGTCGTGCCTGCCTGAAGGAAATTCCCAATCCGTTCTATGGGCGCAAGAAGCCGGCCCAATGGAACTGACGCTGGGCACATTGCCGAAACAGGAGCGAAACTGCCGTGAGCAATCCCCCCATTGTCAGACGCATCTCGGATCTCACCCCCGCCGAGGACGCCATCCGCAGTGCCCAGCGAGAAATTCTCGATCCGCTGCGGATCGAGCAATGCAAGGAGTGCCCGAAGCCCGTGTGGTTCACGGCGTTCTTCGACGGAACGGGCAACAACTTCGACCTGGACGGCCGTGGTCTGAAGGATGTCAAGCTGACCAAGTACAGCAATATCGCGAAGCTCTGGCGGTTTGCGCATGCTGAAGACAACGCGTTCCCCCGGACTGTTGCACGCTATGTCGAAGGTGTCGGCACGCCGTGCGACAAAGTAGGAGATACCGGAAAAGGTCTCGACAACGCACTCGGCATGGCTGCCGCGAGAAAAGGCGAGTTGCGCATCCGATGGATGCTCAACGAACTCGACAAGCATGTCACCGGTCACATGCCCGCTGTGAGCCAGATCAACCTGGCCGTATTCGGTTTCTCGCGGGGCGCGACGGAAGCGCGTGCCTTCGTTCGCATGCTGACCGAGCAACTCGCCGAGAATATCGGCGGGAGGCTTTGGTGGAACAAGAAGAACATGAAGGGGCATCGCCCCGAAGTGGTCGTTTATTTCCTTGGAATTCTTGATACGGTTTCGTCAACGGGCTTCGGCGGCAGCCGCGTCGAGGCTGCGGGACCGGCCATCGCTACCATTTTTTTCGGACCGCTCGCCGGCGGTTACCTCTACTACATCGACAAAGGCGGTCACGCGGAATGGGCGAACGATATTCGCATTCCGGGCTACGTGCGGCAATGTGTTCACTATGTGGCGTCGCAGGAGGTGCGGGAAAAATTCCCCGGTGACTCGGTGCGGGAAGACCAGAAGATTCCCGCGAACTGCCGCGAGGTGTACTACCCTGGCATGCACTCGGACGTGGGCGGTGGTTACGAGCGCAACTACCAGGAAGGTCGAACCAACGAGTTGGCCAACGTTGCGCTGAACAATCTCTATATCGAAGCATGGAAGGCTGGCGTCCCGTTTCGTTCACCAAAGGAACTGCTTGCGGACGCTGGGCAACAGTTCGAGATTTCCAGCGAGCTGGAGGCCGCATGGAATGTCTACATGGGTCAGGGGGGCGGCAAAAGTGCGGGCGTGGCGCCGAACAGCGACAGGCTCGAGGCGCAGGTCATCTGGCACATGAACCGCTATTATCAGTGGCGCGCCAGCAGAAGCCGACGCCTGAAGGACGGCCGTCTGAAGCCACCCGGTGGCGTGGACGATCATATGGCCATTACCGATCGCGAGTGGAATGAAGATACGGATCGCTTGCGTCATGCAAACGGCGGATACCTGACTGTCTCTGTTTCGGAACAGGAAAAAGCCATCGACGCGGCCGTCCGGGTTGCCGGCAACTGGCTGGGTAGCCTCGATCCAGCGACGCGCGCGACGTTCGACAAGTTCTTCGACCACTATGTGCACGACTCGATTGCAGGTTTCAAGAAGCAGATGGAAGACGGCTACGTCGGCGCTGCGGAATTGAGCCGCTGGACGGTCAACCGCCAGTACTTCATGGGCAAGCGCGGCAAGAAGTTCCTGTACTGGCGCTACGAGGGCGACAAGGCCGAGCAGGCCGCCACGCAACTCGCCAAGGCCGATCCGGCCAGGCAGCAGGATCCGATGGCCGCCGACGAACCCCAACTGGCCGGCAACCCGCCCATCGGCGGCACGCTGCCCGACACGACATCGACGGCCTGACGCCGATCGCGACCGGCTGACCTCACGTCGCGGCAGACCGCATCCGCCGCGACGCTCCCCTCCCTACCGCAACTGCACGGCCGCGAGAAACAGCACCATGCTGCCGATCGCGCCGTCCAGCACGCGCCACGCAACGGCCTTGCGGAACCACGGCGCCAGCAATCGTGCCCCGTAGCCGAGCCCGAGGAACCACACGACGCTGACCGACATCGCGCCGATCGCGAACGCGAGCCGCGCGCCTTCCGGTTCACGCGCGCCGGCCGTGCCGATCAGCAGGAACGTGTCGAGATACACGTGCGGGTTGAGCCACGTGAACGCGAGCGTCATCAGCACGATCGCGAGCCCGCTCTGCGGCGGCGGGGCGACCGCATCGCCGCGCACGTCGAGCGTTTCGTGGCCCGGCTTGAACGCGCGGCGCAGCGCGTTGATGCCGAACCACGCGAGATAGGCGAGGCCCACATACAGCACCGCATGGACGAAGGTCGGATAGCGTTCGACGAGCGCCGATGCGCCGCCGACGCCTGCGCCGATCAGGATCATGTCGGACAGTGCGCACAGCAGCACGATCTTGCCGACATGCGAGCGCATGATGCCCTGCCGCAGCACGAATGCGTTCTGTGCGCCGATGGTGACGATGAGCGACCCGCAGAGCGCGGCGCCGTGGGAAAAAGCGAGCCAGTTCATGATGGATGACAGCAGGAGAAGCAGTAGACGGATGAATCGGGTAGCGCTAGTCTGCGGTCAGCATGAAAATAAGAGAAGCTAAATCACCTAATGCAGATTAAGGAAATCTAATGCTCGACTACGCGTTGCTCGATGCCCTCGCGGCGGTGATCCGGCACGGTTCGTTCGAGCGTGCGGCCAAGGAGCTGAATGTCACGCCGTCGGCCGTGTCGCAGCGCGTGAAATTGCTGGAGGAGCGGGTCGGCAGCGTGCTCGTCAAGCGCGGGCAGCCGTGTGTCGCGACGACGTCGGGTGCGCTGCTGTGCCGTCACACCGAGCGCGTGCAGCTGCTCGAGGCCGAGCTGGGCGGACGGATGCCGGCACTGCCGGGCCAGATCGCGAGCGCGTGGCCGACGTTGCGCGTGGCCGTCAACGACGACAGCGTCGCGACGTGGTTCATCGACGCGGTCGGGCCGTTCTGCACGGAGCGCGAAACGTTGCTCGATCTCGTGATCGACGATCAGGATTACACGGCTTCGCGTATCCGCGACGGCAGCGTGCAGGGCGCCGTGACCGCGCAGGCCGAACCGATCCAGGGGTGCCGGTCGGAGCGGCTCGGGCGGATCCGCTATCGCGCGGTATGCTCGCCGGCGTTTTACGAACGCTACTTCGGCGCGGGCATTACCCGCGATGCACTGCGTCGCGCGCCGTGTGTGATGTTCAATTCGAAGGACGGGCTGCAGGCGCGTTTCATCCGGCGCGTGACGCGCGCGGATCTCGATCCGCCGCAGCACTGGATACCGCACGTCGCGGGCTATCTGCGCGCATGCGAGACGGGATTGGGATGGGGGATGTGTCCGGACCGGATGGTCGATCGCCAGCTGGCGGCGGGTGAACTGGTCGACATGTCGCGCGGGCGAACGATCGATATCGACCTTTACTGGCAGAGCTGGCGTCTGTCGATCGGCTGGCTCGACGATTTCAGCGCGGCGCTGAAGGCGCGCGCCGCGCTGTTCCTCGATTGACCGGTCGCGTGGCGCGGGCGGCGCGGCGCGCGAGATGCGCGCCGTGCGGCATCACGTCAGACGTGGTGCAGGCCGTCGAAATCGACGATCTGGACGTGGCGGCCCTGCATTTCGATCAGGCCGCGCTTCTGGAATTTCGACAGCGTGCGGCTGACCGTTTCGAGCGTCATGCCGAGGTAGCTGCCGATGTCTTCGCGCGTCATCCGCAGGTTGAATTCCGACGGCGAGTAGCCGCGCTTCAGGTAACGCGACGATACGTCGAGCAGGAACGCGGCGACGCGCTCTTCGGCATTCAGCGAACCGAGCAGCATCGTTTGCGACGTTTCGCGCACGATCTGTTCGCTCATCAGCTTGTGCATGCGCAACTGCATCGAACCGGCTTCCGAGCACAATGCCTTGAGCGCGCTGTACGGAATCACGCAGACGGAGCTGTCTTCCAGCGCGACCGCGGTGCGCGGATGCGTGTCGTCGCAGATGCCGTCGAGGCCGAGCGCTTCGCCGGCGAGATGCAGGCCGGTGACCTGCTCGCGGCCGTCGTGGCGCGTCGCGACGGTTTTCAGCGAACCCGAGCGCACCGCGTACAGGTTGTCGAATGCGTCGCCTTCGCGGAACAGCGCTTCGCCGCGCTTGACGGGGCGCGCCGCGCAGATGACCGATTCGAGGCGACTGAGCGCTTCGGGCGCCAGCCCCTGCGGCATGCACAGGTGCCGCATCGCGCACGTCGAGCAGTGGGCGGCCTGGCGAGGCGCCCAGCTACCGGCATGAGGCGTGGCGGCGGGACGTGTGGCGACGGGCGTCAGCATGATCGTTTACTCCGGCGTTGAATCGACGGAATCATTGTCCCACCGCAACTTGCCGCTGTCGGGTGACAAAACGTCGCGACCGGCCGCGTATGCCGAACGCCGTTCACGCGGCCGGCTCGTCGACGTTGGCGGCCGCCGGGATCAGCAGCACGGGCAGCGTCGCGTGGCGCACGCATTGCTCGGCGATGCTGCCGAGCACGAGACGGCGGAACCCGCGGCGGCCGTGCGTGCCGAGCACCAGCAGATCGGCGCCGAACGCTTTCGCGCCGTCCAGGATCAGCGACGATACGTCGTTGAGCGACGTCGCTTCGCTCCGCCGCGTCTCGCCCTTCACGCCCGCTGCCTGCATCAGCGTCGTGAAATCCTTCGCGAGCGCGTCGCCCTGCGCGACGAGCTGGTCGCGCAGCACGGACGGATCGTAGCCGGGTACGTTGTAGTAGATCGCGGCGTTCTCGACGACGTAGAACGGTTGCAGCTCGGCGCCGTGCGATTTCGCGAGCGCCAGCGCCGCATCGAACGCATGGCGGGACGTGTCGCTGCCGTCGACGGCAACCAGAATACGCTTGTACATAGTGTCTCCGAGTGGCGGGTTGAAACGAAGTCGGCCGGATGGCCGATCGGGCTGGGCGATGCGAGATGCTGCGAGGCAGGGTAAACCAATGGCCGGGACTTTGCAGCGAGGTGCCGGTCGTGCCGCGCGGCGGTGCCGCCTCCGATTTTGCGGCGCACGCCATGCACAGGGTGCATGCAGTGACGTGCGGGACGTGTCGTGAGCCGTGGCCGCCGCCGTCGTCCGCATCGTCGGTGGAAACGCATGCGCGGGCAGCGTTGTCGCGCGCGGCACATGCGCATGCACGTGCATCGCCACGCGCGCCGATCGAAGCGACACCGCGCGACGGTCACGCGGATGCATCGCCCGCATCGCCATTCAATCGCAATCGCGCCGTTTCGACATGACCTCGATCAACGCATCTGCATCGGTGCGATTCACGGCGTGCATGAGACCGCCGGCGCCGTCGCGCGGAATCGTTCGCTCCTGCATCGCGCGGTTGCCGGCCCATGGTCGACGCACTGTCGCGTGCGCCGATCCTCGGCCATCGGCTGTCGGCCGATACCGGTTGGCAAACGAACGATCGATTCAAACGCCGCGCCGGCTATCTCGGGACGGCCGTCAGCTCGAATACGCGCTCCGGCCGCCGCTGGTGGCCGGGCCAGTACGTGCTGCCGTACATCCGGTGGACGGGGCCGAACGGCGCATCGCTCATCGCCGGCGGCGCGTCGAAGCCTTTCTCGATCACCATGTATCCGGCACGCAGCGCGAACGCCGGATGGTTGCCGCCGGGGCGGCTGTCGAACCCGGCGAAGCCGTCGCCGGCTTCCGGCATCGCATTGACGAGCGACGCGTTGCTGCGCGTGATCTGGTCGGGCGAGATCGGCCCGCCGCCGGCGAGACGCGACGCCTCGCGGTTCTTGCCGTCGGTGTCGACCGTGCTGTCGTGCGTGTCGTCGTTGTCGAGCTCGATGCTGCGTGGGCGCAAGCGCTCGGTTTGACCGGATGATTCCATCGCGGCTCTCCTCGCGGCGAAGCGTTCCGGATCGAAGCAAATCCCGTTCCGGGCATGACGGGAAAAGGCGCGCGGGCGATCGCCGCGGTCGCGCGACGCGCACTGATTTGTCGTGATTTATTTCAGCTAGAAGACGCGTTTTCTACAGAGTATGATTCTTTTCCTGCGAAGCGGCGACAGGGGATTGAGTCGCGCCGCCTCTGCCCGCGCCGGGGCGCCGCAGCACCCTTAAAGACGGGCAGTGAACAACAAAGCAAGGGACTAGAGGTGGCGGATTCATGCAAGCGACTACTGCCTTCACGCACCGCGGTTATCTGTTGAACTGCGCGCCCGCGCGTGCCAGCGATGGTTCGTTCAAGCCCTACGTCGTGATCTCCCGATCGAGCGACGGGGAGCTCGTCGCGAACCGCTTTTTCCCGATCGAGCTCCAGTTCAACGACGAAGGCGACGCCATCGCGCACGCGCGCGACTGGGCCGTGCGATGGATCGACGCCAGCAGCATCACGATCTGACGTCGCCGCGATTCGGTGCCCTCGGCCGTCCGGCCGATCCCCGGCGTGCCGCCGGCGGGCACAAAACGCGGTAATCTTGCGGAACCCGTCACTTTATTAGCGGCCGTGCGACCGAGCGCGGCCGCCTGCATTGATATATGTCGACATCACCCGCCCGTCAGTGGGGCCTGGAAGAAATCGTCGCCGGCTTGCGTGAGTCGCGCGAGGAACTCCATCGCACGCGCCATCCGCGCGGCATCCGCGAACTGCCGTCACGCGATGCGATCTGCAAGATTGTGACCGGCCTGCGCGCGTCGATGTTTCCGACGCACTACGGCGCACCGGACCTGACCGACGAAAGCGTCGATTTCTACGTCGGCCACACGCTCGAAAGCACGCTGCGCATCCTGTCCGAACAGATTCGCCGCGCGCTGCCGTTCCTGCCCGAGCATGCCGATACGCCGTTCGCCGAGCTCGACGAACGCGCGTTCGAGATCGCGCGCGAATTCGGCCGGCAGTTGCCGGCGGTCCGCGCGCTGCTCGTCAGCGATATCCAGGCCGCCTATGCGGGCGATCCGGCCGCGCAGCACATCACCGAGATCCTGCTGTGCTACCCCGGCGTGCTGGCGATGATGCACCACCGGCTCGCGCACGCGCTGCACCAGCTTGGCGTACCGCTGCTTGCGCGATTCATCAATGAAATCGCCCACTCGGCCACCGGCATCGACATCCACCCGGGTGCGCAGATCGGCCCGAGCTTCTTCATCGACCACGGCACGGGTGTCGTGATCGGCGAGACGGCGATCATCGGCGAGCGCGTGCGCGTGTACCAGGCCGTCACGCTCGGCGCGAAAAGCTTCCCGGCCGATGGCGACGGTGCGCTGGTCAAGGGCAACGCACGGCACCCGATCGTCGAGGACGACGTGGTGATCTACGCGGGCGCGACGATTCTCGGCCGCGTGACGATCGGGCGCGGTTCGGTGATCGGCGGCAATGTGTGGCTCACGCACAGCGTGCCGCCCGGCACGAGCGTCGCGCAGGGCAAGGTTCGCGAAGGCGGGAGCACCGAGAAGCCGTAACGCGGCGCGCGGGCGCCGGGCGCCGGCCGCCGCGCGCGTCGGTCAGTGCTTGCTGTCGGGCGCGCGGTGCTTGTACAGCACGTCCTGGTCGACGCGGATCAGGTTCTGCCCCGCATCGACGACGAAATCCACGCCGTTGTACGCGTTGCCCGTCAGCATCAGGATCGCGCTCGCGACATCGTCGGGGCCCGCGATGCGCGCGAGCGGCGTCGATGCGCGGCTCGCGTGTTCGAAGTCGGCCGGCGTCTGGTCGTCGCTCGGCAGCATCAGCCCGGGGAACACCGCGTTCACGCGCAGCACCGGCGCGGACGACAGCGCGAGCATCTGCGTGAGGTTGCCGAGCGCGGCCTTCGCGACCGTATAGCTGAAATGGTCGCGGTGAAAGTTTTCCTTGATCTTCTGGTCGACCACGTTCACGACGACACCCTGCGTGCCGGCCGCGCGGGCCCGTTCGTAGAACGCGCGCGTGAGCAGGATCGGCGCGCGGCAGTTGACGGCCCACGCCTGGTCGAACGCCGCGAGGTCGAAGCTCGGGAAATGGTCCTGCCAGAATACCGACGCGTTGTTGACGAGCACGTCGAGGCGCCCGAAGCGCGCATACACCTGGTCGATCAGCGCGGTGATCTGTTCGGCATCCGACAGGTCGGCCTGCAACGCAACCGAATCGTGCCCGCGTTCGGCGATCGCGCGGGCCGCGGCCTGCGCCGCATCGGCCGAACGGTCGTAGTGCACCGCGGTGCGATAGCCGTGCGCGGCGAAATACTCGGCGAACGCGCGCCCGGCCCGGCGCGCGGCGCCGGTCACGAGCACGACGGGCGCGTGCGCCGTTTGCTTCGTCGACTCCATTACGTATTCGTCAGGTTGACTGAAGAAGGATTCGCGACGATCGACAGGAATTCGCGCCGCGTCGACGGATCGGTGCGGAACGTGCCGAGCATGCGCGACGTCACCATCTCGACGCCCGGCTTGTGCACGCCGCGCGTCGAGATGCACTGGTGCGCGGCTTCGAGGATCACGCCGACGCCCTTCGGCTGCAGCACGTCGAACAGCGTGTCGGCGATCTGCACGGTCATCTTTTCCTGGATCTGCAGGCGCTTCGCGAACGCGTCGACGAGGCGCGCGAGCTTCGAGATGCCGACGACGCGATGGTTCGGCAGATACGCGACGTGCGCGCGGCCGATGATCGGCACCATGTGGTGCTCGCAGTAGCTCTCGAAGCGGATGTCCTTCAGCACGATCATTTCGTCGTAGCCGTCGACTTCGCTGAACGTGCGCGCGAGGATGTCGCGCGGCTCCAGCGCGTAACCGGCGAAGAACTGCTCGTAGGCGCGCACGACGCGCGCGGGCGTGTCGATCAGGCCTTCGCGTGCGGGATCGTCGCCGGCCCAGCGCAACAGCACGCGAACGGCGTCTTCCGCTTCTTCACGGCTCGGACGGGATGCGGCCGGCTCGGGCCGCGCGGACTTCTTTTTAGCCATCTATCTGCTCCATCGAATGCCGCCGCCGGGGCGGCGCGGAATCCGGGCATTGTTTCATGCTTTCGCAGGTCGCGTGCGCGGCCTGTCGCTCACTTCGGCCACTCGTCCTGCTCGTCGTTGAACAGCGACGCGACCACGCCACGCAGCCACGCGGTGCGCGGATCGTTGTGGTACTTGCGATGCCAGTGCTGCTTCAGGTCGAAGCGCGGCAGGGCGAGCGGCGGCTCGACGGGCACGATGAACGCGTGCTCGGCTGCATACGCATAGCCGATCGCATGCGGCACCGTCGCGATCAGGTCGGTGCGGCTCAGGATGAACGGCAGGCTCATGAAATGCGGCGTCTCGAGCACCGCGCGGCGCTGCATGCGCTGCTTCGCGAGATATTTCTCGAGGACCTCCTGGCTGCGCCCTTCGGCACGCACCACCGCGTGCCCGCAGGTGAGGAACTGTTCGACCGTGAACGGCGGCGCCTGTTCGAACGGGTGGCCGCGCCGCATCAGGCAGACGAACCGGTGCGTGAACAACCGCTGCTGGAAGAAGTTGTTGCCGTCGAGATCGGGGAAGTAGCCGACCGCGAGATCGATCGACCCGGCTTCGAGGCCGCGGCCGACTTCGTCGTGCGCGAGCGAGACCGAGCGCAGGTTCGCGTGCGGTGCACGCATCGCGAACGCCTGCAGCAGCTTCGGCAGGAACACGATCTCGCCCACGTCCGACAGCGCGATCGAGAACGTATGCGTGCTCGCGGCCGGGTCGAAGTCGTGCGGCGCGACGAGGCCGCGCTCGATCTGCGCGAGCGCGTCGCGGGCGGCCGGCAGCAGCGCGAGCGCGCGCGGCGTCGGTTCCATCCCGCGCGACGTGCGCACGAACAGCGGATCGCCGAAGTACTCGCGCAGCCGGCCGAGCGCCGTGCTCACGCGCGGCTGGCTTACGCCGAGCAGGTCGCCGGCACGGCTCACGTTGCGCGTGTCGTCGAGCGCGACGAGGTAGGGAATGAGGTTCAGATCGAGCGAATCCATCACCGGGCCAATATCTTGAAAACGTATACAACATATCTCCTGAATCGCGTTGCCGCATAGTCGGGAAAGCGCTCAAATGTGTTCCACGATTCGAATTAATGTTCTGGAGACGAACAATGCGCACCCAAGTCGCGATCATCGGCGCCGGTCCGTCCGGCCTTCTGCTTTCCCATCTGCTGCGCCTGCAAGGCGTCGATTCCATCCTCGTCGAAGCGCGTTCACGCGAATACTGCGAGAACCGCATCCGCGCCGGCGTGCTGGAGCAGGGCACGGTCGACACGCTGAACGACGCCGGCCTCGGCGACCGGATGCGCCGCGAAGGGCTCGAGCATCACGGCATCGAGCTGCTGTTCTCGGGCCAGCGCCACCGCATCGACCTGTCCGCGCTCACCGGCGGGCGCGCAATCACCGTCTACAGCCAGCATGAAGTCGTGCGCGACCTGATCGCGGCGGGCGTCGAGCATGGCCACCAGATGCATTTCGAAGTCAGCGACGTCGCGCTGCACGACGTCGAAGGCGAGCACCCGTTCGTCACGTTCAAGCACGCGGACGGCCGCGCGGACCGCATCGACTGCGACTACATCGCCGGCTGCGACGGCTTCCACGGCATCGCGCGCCAGACGATCCCGGCCGAGCGGCTGAACACGTTCGAGCGCGTCTACCCGTTCGCGTGGCTCGGCATCCTCGCCGACGCGGCGCCGTCGCTCGACGAACTCGTCTACGCGCATCACGACAACGGCTTCGCGCTGTTCTCGATGCGCTCGCCGACGGTCACGCGCCTGTACCTGCAGTGCAAGCCCGACGAGGACCTCGCCGAATGGTCCGATGCGCGGATCTGGGACGAACTGCACACGCGCTTCTCGAACGACACGGGCTGGACGCCGACCGAGGGCCGGATCACGCAGAAGAGCGTGACGCCGATGCGCAGCTTCGTGTCGGAGACGATGCAGCACGGCCGGCTGTTCCTCGCCGGCGACGCCGCGCACATCGTGCCGCCGACCGGCGCGAAGGGGATGAACCTCGCGGTTGCCGACGTCCGCGCGCTGTCCCGCGCGCTCGGTGCGCGCTACCGGACGGGCGACACGACGCCGCTCGACACGTATTCGGCGACCTGCCTCGAACGCGTGTGGCGCGCCGAGCACTTCTCGTACTTCATGACGAACATGCTGCATTCGTCGCCGGAGGATTCGCCGTTCGTCAATCGCCTGAAGTTTGCCGAACTGAAATACGTGACGCGCTCGCGGGCCGCCGCGCAGTCGCTCGCCGAAAACTACGTCGGGCTGCCGTTCGACGACACGACGGCCCCCGAGGGAACCCGCCTTGACAACGCGCTGTGCGCGACTCTATGATCGGCCCATCGTTCGCTAATCGAATCTAGGTTCGATTAGCGAACAAATGCCGGGATCGAGATCGGCCCCGGCGCGACACGCGGCACGCGCGTGTCCCCTCGACAGGCCGCGCATCGAGCCGCGGGTTCGTATCAGGAAGAGACATGGTCAACAAGATTTTCGAATCGCTTCAGTCGGCGGTGGCCGACATCCACGACGGCGCGACAATCATGATCGGCGGCTTCGGCACGGCCGGCATGCCGTCCGAGCTGATCGACGCGCTGATCGAACAGGGCGCGCGCGACCTGACGATCGTCAACAACAACGCGGGCAACGGCGAGACGGGCCTCGCGGCGCTGCTGAAGGCGAAGCAGGTGCGCAAGATCATCTGCTCGTTCCCGCGCCAGAGCGATTCGCAGGTGTTCGACGGGTTGTACCGCGCCGGCGAGATCGAGCTGGAACTCGTGCCGCAGGGCAACCTCGCGGAGCGTATCCGCGCGGCGGGCGCCGGCATCGGCGGCTTCTTCACGCCGACGGGTTACGGCACCAAGCTCGCGGAAGGCAAGGAAACGCGCGTGATCGACGGCAAGCCGTATGTGTTCGAGACGCCGATCCACGCCGATTTCGCGCTCGTGAAGGCGTACAAGGGCGATCGCTGGGGCAATCTCGTGTATCGCAAGACCGCGCGCAACTTCGGGCCGATCATGGCCAGCGCCGCGAAGGTCGCGATCGTGCAGGTGTCGGAAGTCGTGCCGCTCGGCGCGCTGAACCCGGAACACATCGTGACGCCGGGCATTTTCGTCCAGCGCGTCGTCGAGGTGCCGCAGGCCGCGCATGCGGCCGAGCTGGCTGCCGAACATGCTGCATCGCAAGCCGCTTGAGGGAGATATTCAGATGAAACGACTGACCCGCGATGAAATGGCCAAGCGCGTCGCCCAGGACATCCCCGAAGGCGCGTACGTGAACCTCGGCATCGGCGTGCCGACGCTGGTGGCGAACCACCTCGACCCGAGCAAGGAGATCTTCCTGCACAGCGAGAACGGCCTGCTCGGCATGGGCCCCGCGCCCGCGCCCGGCGAGGAAGACGACGAACTGATCAACGCCGGCAAGCAGCACGTGACGCTGCTCACCGGCGGCGCATATTTCCACCATTCGGATTCGTTCGCGATGATGCGCGGCGGCCACCTCGATTACTGCGTGCTCGGCGCGTTCCAGGTATCGGCGAACGGCGACCTTGCGAACTGGCATACGGGTGCACCCGATGCGATTCCGGCGGTCGGCGGCGCGATGGACCTCGCGATCGGCGCGAAGCAGGTGTTCGTGATGATGGAGCACCTGACGAAGCAGGGCGAGAGCAAGATCGTCGCGCAGTGCTCGTATCCGGTCACCGGCGTGCAATGCGTGAGCCGTATCTATACGGATCTCGCCGTGCTCGACGTGACGGCCGACGGGCTGGCCGTGAGCGAGATCTTCACCGACCTGTCGTTCGACGAACTGCAGAAGCTGACCGGCGTGCCGCTGATCGACGCGACGCAAAAGGCGGCTGCCTGAACCGCAGGCGTGCCGGCGCGTGCGCTTGCGCGCATGCCGGCACGCTTGGGTGGACAATAGGCGCACGCCGTTTCCCCAATCTGATGCCATGCTCGAAGACAGCGCCCGCCTGACCTCCCTCATCTGCGGCACCGAGCCGCTCAACCGGATCTGGTCGCCCCGCGCGACGATCCAGCGGATGCTCGACGTCGAGGCCGCGCTCACGCGCGCGCTCGCCGCGCAGCAGGTGATTCCCGCCGCCGCGGTCGCGCCGATCGAGCGCGCGTGCGACGCAAGCCGGCTCGACGCCGACGCGCTCGCGCACGGCGCGGCGCTCGGCGGCAATCTCGCGATTCCGCTCGTCAAGCAGCTCACCGCGCAAGTGAAGGCCGACGACCCCGAGGCCGCGAAGTTCGTGCACTGGGGCGCGACGAGCCAGGACATCATCGATACCGCCACCGTGCTGCAGCTGCGCGACACGCTCGACGTGCTCGAGCCGATGCTCGACGAAACGTGTGCGTCGCTCGCGGCGCTCGCGCGCACGCATCGCGCGACGCCGATGATCGGCCGCACGTGGCTGCAGCAGGCGCTGCCGATCACGCTCGGCCTGAAATTCGCGCAATGGCTCGACGCGTTGCTGCGCCATCGCGCGCGTTTCGCCGAATTGCGCGAACGCGCGCTCGTGCTGCAGTTCGGCGGCGCGGCCGGCACGCTCGCGAGCCTGCGCGAGCACGCGGCCGGCGTCACGGCCGCGCTGGCGGCGGACCTGAAGCTCGCCGCACCGGCCGTGCCGTGGCACACGCAGCGCGACCGCATCGCGGAAGCCGCGTCCTGCTTCGGGATGCTGACGGGTACGCTCGGCAAGATCGCGCGCGACGTGTCGCTGCAGATGCAGACCGAAGTCGGCGAGCTTGGCGAACCGGCCGCCGCCGGCAAGGGCGGCTCGTCGACGATGCCGCACAAGCGCAACCCGGTCGGTTGTGCGGCGGTGCTCACCGCCGCGGTGCGCGCACCGAACCTCGTCGCGACGGTGTTCGCGGGCATGGTCCAGGAACATGAACGTGCGCTCGGCGGCTGGCAGGCCGAATGGGACGCGCTGCCCGATCTCGCGCGCCTGACCGGCGGCGCGCTTGCGCAGATCGCGCAGATCGTCGCGGGCCTCGACGTGAACACCGAACGCCTTGCCGCGAACCTCGACCTGACGCGCGGGCTGATTCTCGGCGAAGCGGTGATGCTCGCGCTCGGCGACAAGATCGGCCGGCTCGACGCGCATCACGTCGTCGAGCATGCGTCGAAGGAAGCCGTGCGCACGGGCTCGACGCTGTTCGATGTGCTCGCCGCCGATGCGACCGTGTCGGCGCACCTGTCGCGCGACGCGCTCGCGCGGCTGCTTGATCCCGCTCATTACGTCGGCGAGGCGCAGGCCTGCGTCGACGCCGTGCTCGCGCTGCACGCGGGCACGCAATAACCAGGAGAACCTCGATGCCTTTCGCCACTGTCAACGGCGTGAAACTGCATTACCGGATCGACCGTGCCGCGCGCGCCGACGCGCCGTGGCTCGTCTTCTCGAATTCGCTCGGCGCCGACCTGCAGATGTGGGCACCGCAGATCCGTCCGCTCACGCAGCACTTCAACATCCTGCGCTACGACACGCGCGGCCACGGCCATTCCGATGCACCGGCCGGTTCGTACACGATCGAGCAGCTCGCCGGCGACGTGATCGGCCTGCTCGACCACGTCGGCATCGATCGCGCGCATTTCTGCGGGATCTCGATGGGCGGGCTGACGGGCGCGGCGCTGGCCGCGCGCTTCCCGTCGCGCATCGTGCGCGCGGTACTGTCGAACACCGCGGCAAAGATCGGTTCGCCGGAAGTGTGGGCGCCGCGCGCGCAGAAGGCACGCGCCGAAGGGATGGCCGCGCTCGCCGACGCCGTGCTGCCGCGCTGGTTCACCGACGCATTCGTCGAGCGTGAGCCGCGCCTGTTCGATGCGATCCGCGACACCTTCGTGCATACCGACAAGGACGGTTATGCGGCGAACTGCGACGCGCTGAATGCCGCCGACCTGCGCGAAGAGGTGAAAGGCATCGCGCTGCCGGTGCTCGTCGTGACCGGCGCGAAGGACATGTCGACGCCGCCCGACCAGGGCCGCGCGCTCGCCGCCGCGATTCCGGGTGCGCAGCACGTCGAATTCGACGCCGCGCATATTTCGAACATCGAGTGCACCGACGGCTTCAACCGCGCGCTGCTCGATTTCCTGACCGCGTGAGGCACCGGCGATGAACGACCAGGAACGTTACGAAGCAGGGATGACGGTGCGTCGCGCGGTGCTCGGCGACGCGCACGTCGATCGTTCGATCGAGAACCGTACCGAGGTGACCGACGAATTCCAGAACCTGATCACGCGTTATGCATGGGGCGAGATCTGGACGCGCGACGGCCTGCCGCGCCATACGCGCAGCCTGCTGACCATCGCGATGATGGTGGCGCTCAATCGCGGCGAGGAGCTTGCGCTCCATCTGCGCGCCGCGCGCAACAACGGCGTGACCCGCGACGAGATCAAGGAAGTGCTGCTGCAGACCGCGATCTATTGCGGCGTGCCGGCCGCGAATTCCGCGTTCCATCTCGCGGACAAGATCTTCAAGGAACAGGACGCGGCCGCGTAAGACGGTCGGTCAGGAGCGGCCGGCTGAGGGCGGCCGCAACCGATCGCGTGGCCCGCTGTCGCAAGCGGGCCGTCGACGACGGAATCGATGAACGCGCCGGCAGAGCATCGGCGCACGGCACACCGGATGATTGGTGGACGAACAAAGGAAGGGCGCGGCTGCCATGCCGTATTGCTCATACATTATTAGCGTTGCATGGGACCGGAGTAAGCGCTGACGCGCCAACGCCGGTCGACCACGACGCATGGGATCCACGTAGGCGCCAAGGCGCCAGCTTGGATCGACACAGGAGACTAGCGATGAATCGCGCACCCGTGGTCGATGTCCAGACCTTCATCAACGAGCAGCCGTTCGGCGGCTTTCAATGGCTCGTGTTCCTCATGTGTTTCGTGATCGTGCTGCTCGACGGCTTCGATACGGCCGCGATCGGCTTCATCGCGCCGTCGCTGCTCGGCGAATGGAACCTCACCAAGCCCGATCTCGCACCGGTACTCAGCGCCGCGCTGTTCGGCCTCGCGTGCGGCGCGCTCGTGTCGGGCCCGCTGTCCGACCGGCTCGGCCGCCGTTCGCTGCTGCTCGGCTCGGTATTTCTGTTCGGCGTCGCATGCCTGATGTCCGCATTCTCGACGACCATCGGACACCTGACGATCCTGCGTTTCATCACCGGCGTCGGGCTGGGCGCGGCGATGCCGAACGCGGTCACGATGATGGGCGAGTTCTGCCCGGACAAGCGCCGCGCGACCGTGATCAACCTGATGTTCTGCGGCTTCCCGCTCGGCGCCGCGTTCGGCGGTTTCCTGGCCGCGTGGATGATTCCGCATTTCGGCTGGCGCAGCGTGCTGATCCTCGGCGGCGTGACGCCGCTGCTGCTCGGCGTGCTGTTGCTGCTGAAGATGCCGGAATCGGTGCGCTTCATGGTCGCGAGCGGCCAGCATGTCGACAAGATCCGCGCAACGCTGGCGCGCATCTCGCGCGAAGCGTTGAACGCCGGTTCGTTCGCGATGACCGAAGCCGCGCCGCAGACCGGCAGCAAGGGCCTCGGCGTCGTGCTGTCGCGCTCGTACATCGTCGGCTCGGTGATGCTGTGGCTCGCGTACTTCATGGGGCTCGTGATCTTCTACGCGTCGATCAACTGGATGCCGATCCTGCTGAAGGATGCCGGGCTGACGCCGAAGAGCGCGACGCTGATCTCCGCGCTGTTCCCGCTCGGCGGTGTGGGTGCCGTGCTCTGTGGCGTGCTGATGGACCGCTTCAACGCGAACCGCGTGATCGCCGTGTGCTACGCGCTGACGGCCATCAGCGTGTATGCGATCGGGCAGGCGGCCGGCAACGTCGGGCTGCTCGTGCTGGTCGTGTTCGTGGCCGGCGTGCTGATGAACACCGCGCAATCGTCGATGCCGGCGCTCGCCGCCGCGTTCTATCCGACCGAGGGGCGCGGCACGGGTGTCGCGTGGATGCTCGGCGTCGGCCGCTTCGGCGGGATTGCGGGATCGTTCCTTGTCGCCGAGCTGACGCGCCGGCATGTCTCGTTTGCGGGCGTGTTCGCGACGATCGCCGTCGCGGGCTTGCTCGCGTGTGTCGCGCTGCTGATCAAGCAGATGGCGCGGCCGCATGGCGTGACGCAGCCGGCAGGCAAGATCGAATCGCTCGGGCATTGAGCGACGCGCGGGCCGGTGCGATGCGCCGGCCCGCCGAACGGCGGCCGTCGGGCCGCCGGTTATTCTTCCGCGTCGTGTTCCTTCACGAAGTTGCGCAGATACGCGCGCAGCGCAGCCTCCCGGCTGCGATGATCGGAGAGGTTCGCGGCGCCCATGTCTTCCTCTTCGCCGAACATCGTCGGCGGCGCGCAATAGATGCCGATCTCGATGTCTTCGCGCAACACACGAATCTCGTGCGTGAGCGGGCGATACTCGGCGATCCAGTGCATCCCCTCGATGTGTTCACCCGCCCTCAGCAGTGGCTTCATCGGCACTCTCCCGGCAGCAGCGGCGCAACCGGCGAAGCGGTTGCGCGCGCCCGTACCAAAAGGGTACGCCTGCATGGCACGAATCTCAACGGGCGCGCCGTGAGCGCTCACTGCGGCAGCAGGTGCGCGATCAGCGGGTACAGCGACAGGATCAGCAGCACGGCCATCGTCACGTTGAAGAGGCGCAGCGCGCGGGGATTCGACAGGAAGCGGCGCAGGCCGAGCCCGAACGCGGCCCACAGGCTGATGCACGGAAAGCCGATCAGAATGAATACGACGGCCATCCACGCGGCGTTCATCCCGTAGTCGCCGGACAGGCGGACCGTCGTCGCGGCGGTCAGCACCATCATCCATGCCTTCGGATTGATCCACTGGAAAGCGGCGGCTTCGATGAACGTCATCGGCCGCGGCTTGCCGCCGTGTGCCTTCACTTCGCCCGACGTGCCGATGCGCCACGCGAGGTACAGCAGGTACGCGACGCTCGCGACTTCGAGGATCGTATAGAGCAGCGGCAGGCGCTTGAATGCTTCGCCGAGACCGAAGCCGACACAGAGCATCAGGATCGCGACGCCGGTGCTGATGCCGAACAGGTGCGGCACGGTGCGGCGGAAACCGAAATTGACGCCGGATGCGAGCAGCATCGTGTTGTTCGGGCCAGGCGTGATCGACGTGACGAGCGCAAACAGCATGCCGGCGGGCAGCGCGCTCAGGGTGAGGAATTCCATCGCGGATTCTCCATTCTGTTCTGGACTGGGATGGAGGTCAGTTTAGCGACGGTTTTCTGTACAGTACCGGTACAGTTTTATTGACGATTGCCGGTACGGGGGCCTTGTGAGCGTGCTCGGTAGCGCCACGGCTTGTTGTTGTTGTTTCTCAAAAAAGATGTCCGCAGTCTCAATAGGTTGTCTTTGAATAAAAGGCGGCGTCCCACGCGTTGGGGATGAGATCTGACTCGCTCTGCGGGAATCGGCGGGTCAATATTTGGCAGTGTGGGATTTTGACGCAATGTTAGATCGACATCATCGCGTCGTTGTTGCCGCACTGAGGACACGCAACCGCCACTTCACTTCGAGCGCTTATCGGCAGAGAGAGGGGCGGGGAGCGCGAACGGCTAACGCTAAGCTACGCAGGACGTAGCTCGGCCAGGTCTCCTTCCAGCTGCGTTCGTCGTAAGTGACATGCCTGCGATGGCATGAGCCACATATTGGCCACGCGCGAGGACGTTTCAGGCACATCGGTCGCGGCTCACACGCGCGGCAAGCGTGGGCGCAAACCGCTCGATCTAAACCTGCCACGCGAGGTCGTGCGGCACGAGCTACCCAAGTCTGAACGATTCTGCGCGCACGACGGCCATGCCCTCGTGGCGATCGGCGTCGAGGCGAGCAAACAACTCGAAGTGATTCCAGAGCAGGCGCGTTGCGCAACGGCGGCGGCGTCCAGCACCATGGCGGCCAATGGCTTGGGCCGGCAATGGAATACGGTACGCAGCCTGCTTTTGGCATGGGTACTGACACTGCCCGCATCGATTGTTCTGGCTGCAGGGCTCCATTGGCTCTTCCGCGCAGTATTCTGAGTATTGGAGTCGCCGATCAAGGTCGGCGGTGCCATTGTCGAATCAATAGACTTCCGGAACGTGCATTGCGTCCGGTACTGGGTGGCGGACATAGTCGTTGCTTGCCGCCGATATCGATCACATCATTGGTGCAGGCGCAGGCCTGTGCCAATGTGCCTTCGAAGAAAATGCCGGAATGGTAGGCGGGTTATATTCGGCCATCGCAGTAGATCAGAGCGTGGTAGATTGGCAGTATTCCAATAAATCGATTATTCCGAGTATGGCCACAATCGTCCCGTCGTTTTCCTCGTGCGTGGGGAAAATGCAAGCTGGGGAACGACGACTTGCTGAGCGACTTGAACAGAAACTGGAGAGCGATTACCTGATCTGGTACGACGTGCGTGTCGGGTCGATGCAGTCCTACCCGGATTTTGTGATTTTGCATCCGCAGCGCGGGTTGCTGGTCCTTGAGGTAAAGGACTGGAAACCGTCCACGATTTTGAAGGTCGATCCCAGCGAGTGGCAGATCTTGGGGGAACACGGCCCGAAAGCGGTCGCCAACCCACTTGAACAAGCCAGGGGTTACACGCTGGAAATCATCGACGCGCTTCAGCGGGATCCGCAGCTCGTACATCCGACGGGACATTCCCATCAAGGGAAACTGCGTTTCCCTTGGACGTATGGCGTGGTGCTGCCGAACATGACTCGCAAGCAGTTCATGGACGGTGGGCTCGATCATGCGATCGATCCGAGCCGCGTGATCTGCTCCGATGAAATGACCGAAGCGGTCGACACGGAACAATTTCAGCAGCGACTGTGGCAGATGTTCAAGTATCAGTTCCGCGAAAAGCTGACGGTACCGCAAATCGATCGCATTCGGTGGATCCTATTCCCCGAAATTCGAATAACACCCCAGCAGCAGACGTTATTCGAGCAGAAACCAGAACTCCCGGACATCATGGCGGTGATGGATCTTCAGCAGGAACAGCTTGCGCGCAGTCTGGGGGACGGTCACCGTGTGATTCACGGTGTCGCGGGCTCAGGCAAGACGATGATCCTTGGATACCGGGCCGAGTATTTGGCGAGCCGCTCGGAAAAGCCTATCCTGATCCTCTGCTTCAGCGAACCGCTGTCCAAGCGGCTGAAGAGCTGGATGGATGCGAAGGGGTTGAACGGAAAGGTCGACGCCCGTAGTTTTCATGGCTGGTGCCGAAACCAGTTGATCACGTATCACCAGTCCCTGCCAGCGGAACAGGGCGCCGATTTCTTTCCAGCACTGGTTCAACGTGTCATCGAATGCGTCGATCGCGGCCACATTCCGGCGGCGCAGTACGGCGCGATTCTGATCGACGAGGGGCACGACTTCGAACCGGCCTGGTTCAAACTCGTGGTGCAAATGGTGTCGCCGGACAGCAACCATTTGCTGGTGCTGTACGACGATGCGCAGTCGATCTTCAACCGATCGAGCCATCGCGGATTTAGTTTTAAGAGCGTTGGCGTTCAGGCCCAGGGGCGAACGACGATCCTGAAGATCAACTACCGCAATACGCGGCAGATCCTCGAACTGGCCGCGCTGATCGCGAAAGACATCCTCGACCCGAAGGTGACCGACGACGATGGGGTACCGTTGATCCGTCCGGTCAGTTGCGGACGGGAAGGGCCTCGACCGTTGCTGATCAAGTTGCCGTCGCTTCGGGACGAGGCCTCCGAAATCGCTCGACGTCTGGCTCAGGCGTATCAGCAAGGTGTCGCGTGGCAGGACATGGCAGTTGTGCATCGAACCAAGTCGGTTGGCCAAGTCTGCGTCGACGCGCTGGAAAGAGCGAAGATTCCCTACCAGTGGCAGCAGCAAAACAAGAAGGCGTACTCGCCAACAGCCGACATGGTAACCGTCCTCACCATGCACGCCAGCAAAGGTCTGGAATACCCGTTCGTCGCTATCCCGGGCGTGGGGCTATTGTCGGCGGCGGAGGACGACCTGGAACAGGAAGCCCGTTTGTTCTACATCGCTGCCACGCGGTCGACCAACCAACTCGTGGTAACGGGCAGTGGGGATTCCTTGTTCATGCAGCGGCTGTTTCCCGATACAGCTTCGGCCTCGGCGCGACACGCGCGCGGCTAATGCTGCGGGCGAGAAAGTTCTGGATGAATAGTAACCAACAACGGATGTAACCATATGGCGAAGCTTCCCCCCAATGCCACGGCGACGACCACTTGCCCGTTGTGGAACTGCCCGCTCGTCAGTTGTGGTCGAGAGCAGGATTGTCCTTTTCACCGAGAGCGAGATCCCGAACGGCGTCGGGCATGGCAGCAAGTTTGTATCTCGATGCAAGTAGTTTGCGGCTCTAATCCGCCTCAGGAACTGCCGAGCATTCCCACGAAATCAGGGAAGATCTAGAGACCGCTGTTGCCACCGGGTTGTGTGATCACTTTTTCCACTCCTGGTGATCGCACGCCGGCCAGGCCGTGCATGTCATGAACGTTTTGCCGCTGGCCTTGGAGGTTTTCTGAACCATGTGCCCCTTGCCGCACTTCGGGCACGGCTTCGCGCTCTTCGGCACCGGCTTGTCCGATGCCCGCGGTTTCGCTTCGCACCCGGGTGGAGGAAGCGGCAGCTTGGCGGCCTTGGCCGTGTCGACCAGCTTGCGCAGCGTTTCCACCATCTTCGCCTCGAAGACCGGCAGTGGCACGCGGCCCTCGGCGATGCCGTCGAGCAGCTTTTCCCAACACGGCGTTAGTCCGTCGTCGGTAAGCGTCTGGGGTTGCGCGTCGACCAGGATCTGCCCCAGCGCCGAGGCCGTGATAGTCTTGCCGTTCTGCACGATGGAGCCGCGCTTGAGCAGCGTTTCGATGATCGCTGCGCGCGTCGCACTGCGTCCGATGCCGTCCAGCACGCGGAGCTTCTTCTTTTCCTCCGGATCATCGACCAGTCGGTGAACGTGCCGCATGGCGTCGAGTAGCGAACCTTGAGTGAAGCGTGGCGGCGACGACGTGCGGCCCTGATTGGCTTTCGCATCGTTGACGCCGACGGCTTGGTCTTCGTGAAGCTGGGGCAGCGTCGGCGTCATGTGCGGGAGGGCAAGAAAACGTGGAGTGCCTCGTTGTCGTGCAAGGGGCAAGTGTGGACGTGCGCGAGACGTGAAAACGGGACAGCCGGTGCATCGTGCGCCGGCCTAGAGACGCTGGCGATTAGTTCATCGGCACCGAGCTCAGCGCGGTGCCGAGCATTGGATCTAGGTATAGCGGCGTCGTGTTCGGCTTCGACGTGAAGTCGAACAACCCGCGCAAGTCGCCTGCGGTCGCGTCGAACGAACCGCCGCCGATGCGTTGGCCGCCGAACCAGTTGTCCTCGATGAAGCGCACGACGGACGATTGGTCGAGCATCGTGTGGTCGACATAGTTCTGCTTCGCGTACGGCGAGATCACGACGAACGGAATCCGCACGCCCGGGCCACAGCGCCCGTTCACCGGACTGCCGTTCACGCCAGCGCTGGCCTTGCCCGCGCCGCACTTGCCGTTGCCGTTCAGTTGGCCGACGGCGTCGAACGACGCGCGGATCGGGCTCGCATAGGCGTGGTCGCACCAGCCGTCCGAGTCGTCATAGGTGACGATCATCGCGGTGTTTGGCCAGTCGGGCTGCTGCTACAGGAAGTTGACGACCTTCGTCACGAACGCCTGCTCGTCGAGCGGGGCGGAATAGCCTGCATGACCGTCCTGTGCCGCTGGTGCCTTCAAGAAGCTGACCGACGGGAAATTCCCTGCCTTCACGGCAGTGAAGAAATCATCGGAGTCGTACTGATGATTTGCCGGCTCCGGTGCCGGCGGCCGACCTGCTGAACGATCGTGTCGTCCCATTCTTCGACAGCTTCGGCATTCCGCTGCTGCGCGTGCTGACGGATCGCGGCACTGAATACTGCGGCAACCCCGAGCATCACGAATACGAGCTGTATCTGGCCGTGGAAGACATCGATCACACTCGCACGAAGGCCAAGTCGCCGCAGGCCAACGGGATCGTCGGGCGACTGCACAAGACCATGCTCAACGAGTTCTATCGTGTCGCCTTCCGCAAGAAGATCTACAAATCGGTTGATGCCTTGCAGACCGATCTTGATGCGCGGCTCGATCAGTACAACAATGAACGCGAGCATCAGGGGCGATGGTGTTACGGCAAGACGCCGATGCGCACCGTCCTCGATTCACTGGAACTCGCCAGGAGAAACTCATTCCTCATTGACCGCTTCTTCTCTAACGGCCCGACTACCTGTCAGATCGAGTTCCGGCTAATACACATCATCAATCGACTGTTGATAGGTACCCTTATCACTCACTCGCCAAAAATTGCTGTTGACTGGCAATTAATGCGGCGCCGCACGCCGTCTTCATATCGTCCAGCGCGACAGGCCTCATTTCGATCGAATACTGATTTGAGCCTTGGACGATGGGATATATACCGCCGCACTTTGGGCAGGACACCATATGGCCGAGTCCGGCGGCAGGTCTGCCACTAAAGTCGGCACCAGAGAAGCCCTCTAGAACAACACCGCCGTGGTCCGTCAAATCGCCCTTGCGAACAATAGCCTTCATGTGACTGCTACTCCGTCCGATGCTTCTTTACCAGTTCCAAAGTTTCGCACGCTCGAAGGATCGTATCTTCCGAGAATGGCGATAGCGGATGTTCGTTGAGCCACAGAAGCCATTCGATCACCGCATCACACTCGATGTCTGTCAGCTTGGGCCAGCGCTGCAGAAAATAGTCATCCCAGTATTCCACAACCGGCGACCTGTCCAGCGACCCCATCAAACTCTCGATGACCGTCAACGTGACCTGATTGTCTTCGATCGAGACGCGCATGATACCGGGCAAAAAGTAGCAGAACGCTTCGGGAGTAAATCTGTAGATAGCATCCGAGTACTTTGTCCAGTCGTAAGCAGTCGTCTCGTCCCAGAGCAGGTTTGAGAAGTGTAATGCGTCGTAGTAGTCGTTCGTGTCCGGTGAGACTGTTGGAACGACCGACATCGGCCTCTTCCTTTCGGAAAAAGCTTGTCTAATACGTTCCATCACTAAACGCCCGTCATCAGCTGTTTGCATTTTCCTACCATCGCCCATGCATCTGCCATTGCTTGTTGGTGGCCTTGGTCTCCACCGTTCCAACACCGTTGCTCGCGTTGTGACCTCGCCTTCGCAAGACCAAGCCAAGCGTTGTAACGGACCGTCAAGTCGTAACCTCTCATAGCCGGTGTACACCCGCCGAGTTTGCCGACGACATCTTTTGCGCGGTTCACCTCGTCGTTCAACTGCTTGCATGGATCGTTCGGACAAGGCGCTGCATCTGTAGCCGGTTTTGCTTTCGCTTGGCTCTGCGAGCTGCTGCCAGTTATGGCATTGTAGAGCGCACCGCCCCCAATGATTGCAGCGCCGCCGATGATCGTCACACCGGCCACGATATCTGCTATCGGATCCTCTGGACCACCGCCCAACACTTCTTCAGCTGCTGCTGCCTGACCGATTCCGCCCCAGGTCACGCCTAGTGTGCCGTTGAGGCCCAGCGGATCAATTCGCTGCGTCGGCTTTCCGTTTACGTACGCGTAGACATTGCCGCCGCCTCGAAGGCCAATGGGATCTGGTGTGATGTACCGTCCAATTTCCGGATCGTAGTACCGATACCGGTTGTAGTACAGCCCAGATTCCTTGTCGCGGAATTGGCCTGGAAAGCGTATTGGATTGTCGACCTCACTTGCAATGTGCTCACGAGCCCGACCATATGCGTCAAAGTCAACTGCCCATACAACCTTGCGGGTGTCGTCGTACAGTTCTTGCGGTGTGCCGAGATGGTCGTTCATATAGTAATACCGCTTGCCTTGCGCAATGCGTGCCAGCGGCCCCCCGTGATCAGGATGTGCAACATATGTAACGAGCGTGTCGTCGCGCGAAACTGATCCCGCGTGAATCTCCTGCAGCATCCAATCGCCATCCCAAGCGAACAGTGTCGTGCTCGATGTCTGTCCCGCAGGCGTATCTATCTTTGCTATACGGCGACCGAGCGCATCGTAGCGATACTCGGTTTTACCGCCATCAGCATGCTCGATGCTGATGAGTTGGTGAGCGCTGTCGTAACGGTAACGTGTTGCCGCGGAGTTTGCTGCCGCGACTGGAACAGGATCATCGCTGCGAGACAGCAGTTTGCCAAGCAATCTGGGCGTGGGCGGAGCTTCCACCTTTTCCCGCACGTCTCGTGTCGTCCGTTCAACACGATTCCCGTGTCCATCATAGGAAAAGTCGAGCTGCGATCGAGAGATCCCATTGGTAGCGATGAACCTGGCAAGGCGATCACCGATTGCTGCGGGAGAGCTTGCGGAGTCCTCTACTGCAACCTGTGTACCATCCGCACGCGTCTGCTCGAGCAGGTTCCCTGCCGGATCGTAACGATACGATTCACTTATTGCTGCCCGCTGGGTGTCGCCCGATTGGCATGTGACGCCGGTTAGTCGTGTGAGTGGATCATAGTGATAGTGTCGTTCCCCGCGCCATGCGTCGGAGACGTGAGTGAGCTGCCCTGCTGCATCGTATTGCCATGAGCGCCAAGGACGCGGTTCCGTATGCGATCGACCGTGCTCGTCGAGATCCAGAAGATGCTGCGCGACGGTGAGTCCTGCTTCGTTGAACTGGAACAGTTGCGCAACAGGTCCTTGAATTACCTGGGTCGTTCGATGCAACGCATCCCGTTCGAAACTCGCGAGCGGCTCACCGTTGAGCAGCATCCCGTGAATGTGACCGCTTCCGTATCGTTGCCACGTAAGCGTTCCGATGCTTGGCAATAGGGTTTCGCTTCGATTCCCGGACGGATCCAGGCGGTGCTGCAATCGCCATACGCGACCGTGGTGGGATTGAACCTCAGCAGTACGACGCCCGGCTGCGTCGTACTCGTATGTGATCTGCGATGGTTCGCCAATCGCAGGTTTGTGGTGAACCTGCGTTAGCAAGCCCCGGGAGTCGTAGACAAAGCTGGAGCGCGTCCCATCGCTCAATCGACGCTGGATGACTTGTCCGAGGGCGTCGTAGAGTAGTGTCGTGCGCAATTGACCATCGCGCCCATGATCGATTTGCTCAGCCAACTCACCGCCGCTGTTGTATTGGTATTGCTGGCGACGACCGTCAAACCCAATCTGCTCGCTGACGCGGTTACGCGCATCGTAACGGAGCAGTGCGCGTTCGCCCTTGGCATTCGTTAGCGAGATCACTCGACCGAGAGTGTCGTATTCGAAAACGTAGGTGCCTCCGACCGGATCAACGACCCCGGTCTGCTGCCCAAAGGCATTCCACGATACGCGCGTTGTTTGGCCCAATGGATCGATGTAAGCTTTCGCATTGCCGGCGGCATCGTATTCAGTTTTCCAGGTGCCCAGTCCGGCGGGTTGCACGGACGTTGGTTTGCCTGCGGCGTTGCCGTAGAACTTGCTGGTTTGTCCGAGCGCGTTCGTCTGACTCGTTTGTCGGCCCAGTTCATCGTAGCCATAGAGAGTCGTGTGCCCCGAGCAGTCGGTGCTTGCGATCAGTTGACCTGCGTTGTTCCACTGCGTCCGGGTTATGTTTCCGAGCGCGTCTGTACGCGTCACAGGCAGGCCGTTTTGATATTCCGTGCTGGACGTGTTTCCTAACGGATCAATTTCCTTGATCAGGAGGCCGTCAGCACTGTATTCGCGCTGCCAAATCTGGCCAGCCGGGTCGGTGATGCGGATCGGCAGGTTTTGCTCGTTATATTCGATTCGAGTCAAATTGCCAGCAGCGTCACGGATCGCGATCGGATTTCCGGTGGCATCGCTGATCGTTTCCGTACGTCGTCCCAACGCATCAGTTCTGGCCGCAATATTGCCGGTCTCGTCGAATTCGGTGGCCTCGATGTTCCCGTCGGGGTGTACGACTTGATCGACGGCCCAGAGGCCGTTATGTCGATAGGTCGTGACATTTCCGAGTGCGTCCGTAAGACGTGTCATGCGGGTGACAGGTTGGTAGTCGAAACGCGTATCGTGAGAGACGACCTTGTTTCCATCCCGGTCCGGTGCGTATGCGTAAGTGCGTATGCAGCGCGCTTGTGGAGTATCGCCATCCCACTCGGCGATAAACGTAGCTCCGGCTGGTGTGTCGTATCTTGTCAGCAGATGATGGTGATATTGATATCGCCAGACTTCGTTGCCGCGGTCAACCGCCTTGATTAGATCGCCGTGTTCGTCGTACTGATATGTGGCCAGCTTCCGCTCGGAATTACCGTGCTCGTCGGCCAAGTGAACTTCAACGATCCGTCCACGTTCGTCGTGGCGGGCTACTACGGTATGGCAGTTGTTGCGAATCTCGCTCAGGCTGCCGGTCTGCGTGTATGTAAAGGCGAGAAATTGTTTATCGCGTGTCTCACGCTGTCGTAGCAGCCACCGATCGTGCTCTTGCGGATGTGCTTCGTATGAGTCGATGGTTCCGTTCGGGAATCGCACGCTGTAGACTTCTCGATCGTCGTGATCGGGCAGTCTCGAGAGAGTGAATTTCTCGATCGGATGAAAATGATCCTGATCGACTTCAAGCAGAGGGAACTGCAGTTGCCGACCATCGAAGTCAATGTAAACAAGCTTCAGCGTGTCGGCGATAGTCACGCGACGCACTTCCGTTGCATAGCTCAACTTCCATGCGATGCCTAGACTTCCTGTCCTCTGGTCCGCACTACGGTAACGCCGGTTCCATCGGATCGGTACTCGTCCTGGCAGCACAAAATCGTCGTGTGTGAGCAGCTTCTGGCCAGTTGCTACATCAACCGGGTGCGCACTGGTCGTTTTTTTTGCGCACTCCGCACAGTCCGCTTCGGTGACGGCTGCGAGGCTCCTTGCGTTGCCGCCGCTTTGCGTAACTGGACCCTCGAGATATATGCCTTTGCCTTTTAGATGGATACCCGCTGCATCGATCGTGACCGTTCCACCAGGGCCAATTAGCTGTGCAGTCGACGATCCGGAAAGGCTTGCCTGTCCCTTGTCGGTAATCGTTATCTGATTGCTGTCTGAGCTTTGAACCGGGCCTGGAATCTCGGGGTTGAAGTCGGGCGAGATATCGAGCGGGTTTGCCTGATCTTGTTTTACTGCATCTCCGACTGCTTTACCGCGCACAGTCACTGTGTATGTGTGCCCGACGTGCGCAGTCCAATCCTGCACCACTCGATCGACTCGGCTCAGTCCGACGGTGCTGGCCATCTGCAGCGCGACATTGCGCAGGTACAGGCCACCAACGTTGACGTTATAGGCGAGCCCGACGTTGAGCATTTTCCCGAGTCCGACACTTTGCACGGACGCGAGGCCGACCGTCTCGAATTTGACGCCACCCGTAGAAAGTGTCCAGTTTCGACCTATCGTCGCGTTCTCGTCGTTGCCGATCGATTTGCCGCGATCGTTACCAACCGTGTGCGATTCGTCGTTTTCGACTTCGATGCGCTGATCTTTCTCGGCATGTAACCAGACTTCTTCTTGCCCCTTTTTATCCTCGAAGCGCAGTGCGTTCGCGGTGTCGGAGCTTCCACCCGTGGTAGATCTGGTCAAAATCCCGCTTTGTGTCGCGTTTGCCGGAAGTTGCCACGGCGGCATGTTTTGCGCGTTATAGACGGACGAGATGATCAGAGGCCGATCGGGATTTCCGTCACCGAATACAATGACCACTTCGTCGCCGATTCTGGGCAACTGAATCATCCCGAAACCGCCGCTTGCCCATGGTTGGGCAACGCGAATCCAACAAGAACTTGCCTGGTTTTTCTTACCCAGTCTGTCCCAATGGAACTGGACTTTTACTCGGCCGAGTTCGTCCGTGTAGATTTCGTCCCCCTTAGGGCCGACCACGACAGCAGTCTGGATGCCATGAATGACCGGGTGCGGGATCGTTTGCAACGGCCGAAATGCGATCTTCTTACGGATGCACCGAAATTCGTTCGTGTAAGTCGCAACTCCAGGTTTAGCCTGATAGTTGTTTGTGCCGTGGTGTCGAATCCAGGTTAGAAGAAACTGCCGGTCTTCGGGCTGGACTCGTTCGTGATCGTAGTGGTCTTCGACCTGGATGTAATGGCCGAGTGTGAGGCGACGGCAGTAGCTTTTGCCGACAAAAATCTTGCTATGCGCAGCGAGTGCCTCGCTCCGAAAGCGGGCGAGTTGCTCGCCTCTGCTACTGTCAGGGAAGCCATGTGCGCCAAGGTAGTCGTAGACTTCGTAATTTTCTACGTCACCCTGATTGATACCGGTGTCGTCTTGAACCTGCCGTTGCGCTGCTGGGGCTTTGTAGTCGACGGTCTTGAGCGTCGTACTTCCGGAGGTCAATTGTCGACGTGCCGCGAATGCGGTGATCACCTGTTCGTCGTCGAGAATTTCGTCTGTCGAGTAGCGCAAGCTCGCGCTGCGTCCGGCAATCGGCTTCGCATCGACGGATGTGTCGCTGATGATCAGCTTGTGGGCATCCTTCGCGTGCTCGAAGTAGAAGAACAGTCCTTCCTCCTGCATCAGCCGCAGTACAAACGTCAGGTCTGTTTCCTTGTACTGAATGCAGTAACTGCGATTGACAGTCGGTTTCTGCAGGCGAAACTCCACGTCGCCGAATTTCCGATAGGGCTGCAGTACTGCACCGAGGATGTCGGTGACCGTCTGTTCCTGGAAGATCCGTATGTCCTGCCGACGGTCCATGAACGTGATCCAAGGACGGGCGATTGCCTTGTATCGGGCGAGGCCGCCATCCGTGCCGATGTGCTCGAAGTCCGTGATATAGCCGTGAAAGTATCGCTCGTCGCTGCTGGCGAGTGCGTCGGTAAGCTGCAGGGTGATCGTGACGGGCTTACCGATCAGCTTCTTGAGTTCGATGTTCGGATCCTGCGAGGCCAGTGTGAGCCAGGTCTCGAACAGTTTACCCAAGCCTTCCTCGCACGTGAATTCCGTGAGCACGAGTTCGGACCGGCCCGACAGCGGCGTCTTGATCGTGAACAACCGGTTGTTCTGTAACGCAAAGAATTGCTTCGCGATCTCAGCAATGGAGAGCGGTGGCATGCGATGGCGCCCTGTCTTATTGGTTCAAGTGTGAATTGATCTCATACCGATCCGACCACCCGTCAAATAGGCTCCTTGGGCGGGCCGGGTGAACAAGTTGCACATTGAGCGAGATCAACCTTGTTTCCGCCGTATAACCGCACGAACCCAACCAGCAATCGCAACAAACGTCAGACCGGGGGAAAGTATCAGTGCAACCAGTAGGTCGAAGACTTTGGAAAGCTCGGATTCCGTGGCCCCAAATATCCAGTGACTGGCAGTTCGGCTCACGACGTACCATAGAAGAGCGCCACCTATCGAACACAATCCGATCATGAGCCAAGGTTTCGTTTCCGGTTCAACCTTACGCCAGACAAAAATCGCGCTCGCAGCCCAAGCGGCATAGATGGGAACCCACAAGGGGCGGGAAATTTCGGAGGCCGATACAAAAGTCGACAGGATCGCCACAAGGATCATGAGGACAAGCAAACCCATGGCATCCGGGAAATATCGGCTTCGTTGCATGGTAATCAATGGCATTGGTTTCTCATTTCTTGAATGCTGAATTGGGACACGTGCAAGCGTGCTGAGCCTGATCCATTGCAGCCGTGCCAAACGGAGTGAAGACCGCGCCGGCCAACTCAGCTGCTCCGGAAAGAAATGACGAGACTGTACCTAAGACGCCAGCCGTCGCTGGGAAAATGCCACTTATGGCCCTTCCAACAAGGCCGGGTCCTTTCGTAAGGGTTAGCTTTTCTGCACCAACTTCACCCGCAGTCTTAAGCGATTCAACGTATCCTTCATTCATGCTTGGGATGTACTGTTGGATGTTGCCTGCATTCGCTACCCACGCTCCGGTCGATCCGTAGTTGGCGCGCAAGAAATTCTGGACGCATTTGCTGCCTGTTGGGGCGAGAGGATAAATTCCGTTCTTATCTGGATAAGCACCATATTGATTCGGACGCACGCTATAGGGCCCCATGCCCGGGTTGTCGAGGCCGCGCGGGTCTGTATAGCTCAGCGGATTTCCCGCAGCATATGCGTAGAAATTGACCCCGCCGTAAATTCCGATCGGATCTTGGTTAACGTACCGTCCAATCTGCGGATCAAAGTATCGGTGACGGTTGTAGTACAGCCCCGATTCCAGATCGTGATACTGCCCGGGGAACCGGATCGGATTGTCGATTTCATCTACGATATGTGTAGGTGCACCGCCGTAGGCATTCAGATCCACCGCCCACACAACTTTCCGATCGTCATCTACCAGTTCTTGCGGTGTGCCCAGATGATCACTGAGGAAATGATAGCGCTTGCCACCCTCCAGTTTCGCTAATGGACCGGAATGGTCAGGGTGTGCGATGTAAGTGATGGCAACATCCTCGCGTGGTGACGCACCCGCGCGGATCTCCTGTAGCATCCAGTCGCCGTCCCAAACAAAAAGCGTTGTACGCGGCGTTTCGCGCGCCGGCTTGTGGATCTTTGCAATGCGCCGTCCGATTGCGTCGTAGTGGTATTCGGTTTGACTGCCGTCCGCGTGCTCGATGCTTGCGAGCTGATGTGCACCATCGTATCGGTAGCGTGTTGTCATCGCTGCTGTCGTTTCGGCGGTACGGATGGATTGAGTTTCACTCTGTCTCGACAACACTCGATCAAGTAGTTTGAGTGGTGGTGCAGGCGTAACGCTCTCGCGGATTTGCTGTATCGATTGGCTGACCCGATTTCCGTGCCCATCGTATGCGAATGCGAGCTGCGAACGCTTATCGCCGTTGGTGTCTACGAACTGAGACAACCGATTTCCGTGCGTGAAGTGTTCAACTGTCGGATTGTCGCCTTCGATTTCATCAGCGACACGTGCAAACAGATTTCCGGTCGAATCGTAGTGGAACGTTTCGCTCGAAACTCGAAGTTTCGCCTCGCCAGGCGTGCGAGTGACGCCTGTTAATCGAGCAAGCTGATCATATCGATAATGGCGCATACCGCGCCATGCATCGGCCTGCTGCGTCAGTTGACCAGAGGGGTCGTATTTCCACGTACGCCACGGCCGCGGATCCGTGCGCGGCTGACCACGTTCATCGAGGTCCTGTAGACGTTGTGATTTCAGATAGCCGGCGTCGGTGTAATCGAACAGCTGTGCGATCGGGCCTTGGGTGGTCGTGACCGTGCGATGCAGCGCGTCGCGCTCGAAGTTCGCCAGTGGCTCGCCGTTCAGCAGCAGTCCGTGGATATGCCCAGTGCCATAGCGCTGCCAGGTGAGCATGCCCATGCCGGGTAGCAGAGTCTCGCTGCGGTTGCCGGCAGCGTCGAGTTGATGCTGGAGCCGCCAGACCCGACCGTGGTGCGCTTGCACTTCCCCGGTTCGTCTTCTCGCCGCGTCATACTCGTAGGTGACTTGTGACTCAGAGCCGTTTGCCGGTTGATGACGCAGCTGCGTAAGCAAACCTCTTTCGTCGTAAACCAATGTAGTACGCGTACCGTCTCCGAGCCGCCGCTCGATCAGGCGGCCGAGACTGTCGTACAGCATCGATATGCGCAGTTGGCCTTCCTGACCGTGATCGATTTGCTCAACCGGCTCGCCTGCGGAGTTATACATGACCTGCTGGCGACGTCCGTCGAAACCAATCTGCTCAACGATGCGCCCTGACGCATCGTAGGTGAACGTGCAGCGTTCGTCTTTCGCGTTGATTAGACTGGTCAGTCGACCAAGCTCATCGTATTCAAACTTCGTCTCGCTACCCATCGGATCGAGGACACCGACAGGTTCGCCGTATGCATCCCATGTGACGTGTGTCGTTCGGCCGAGCGGATCGATGTGCGCGATTGGCCGCCCAGCCTGGTTGTATTCGGTTTTCCAAATGCCAAGCCCAGCTGGTTGGACCGCAGTAGGCTTGCCGGCAGCGTTGTTATGGAGATTTTCTGTTTGCCCTACCGCTGTCGTTTGACTAGTCAATTGGCCGAACTCATCATACGCATACCGGGTGATGTAACCGGAACAATCGGTGTGGGCAATCAGCTGGCCTGCATTATTGAACTGCAGATGCGTAACGTTGCCGAGCGCGTCTGTATGCATGCTCGGCAAGCCGTTTTCGTAGGCCGTTTCGCTCACGTTGCCGAGCGGATCGACTTCCTTGATCAGATTTCCGTTCGCGTCGTATTCGCGCTGCCAGATCTGACCGGCGGGATCAGTGATTCGCGTCGGCAGGTTGTGTTCGTTGTACTCGATGCGTGTCAGGTGACCGGCGGCATCTCGAATGGCAACCGGATTGCCTTGCGCATCACACACCGATTTGGGTGTGCGGCCAAGAGCATCGGTGCGGCCTACGACATTTCCGGTTTCGTCGAACTCGGTGGTCTCGGTGCTGCCGTCAGGATGCGTGACATGGTCCACCGCCCACAATCCGTTGTACCGGTATATCGTGGTATTTCCGAGCATGTTGGTCACGCGTGTCATCTGCAGCCGAGCTTGATAGTCGAATCGCGTGTCGCGTGTGATCAGCGGCTTGCCGTTGTCGTCGCGCGTGAAGGCGTAGGTACGTATGCAACGCGACTGCGGGGTAACGCCGTCCCATTCGGACACGAACGTTGCGCCGGTCGGTGTTTCGTAGCTCGAGAGCAGGTGCTCATGGTATGAGTACCGCCAGATCATGTTGCCATGATCGACCGCCTGGATCATATCGCCGCGGTCGTCGTAGCTATACGTGGCGAGTTTGCGCTTTGAATCACCGTGCTCATCGAGCCAATGCACTTCTATGATACGGCCGAATTCATCGTGCCGGCACGCGACTGTATGGACGTTGTTTCGGATTTCACGCAGGCTACCGGTCGGCGAGTAGGAAAGCGTGAGTGCCTGGCCATCTCGCGTCTCGTACAAGTGGAGCTGCCAGCGCGATGGATCAACCGGGTGGCGCTCGTAGGTCTCGACAATCCCATTCGGAAAGCGAACTGCATAACGTGGTCCGTTTTCGCCGTCATCGAGCCGCGCAAGCGTGTACTTCTCGATCGAATGGAAATGTGCGTCGCCCGGTTCGAGCATCGGAAAATGCAGTTGTCGCCCGTCGAAGTCGATATAGACAAGCTTCGATACGGCAGCGATCGTTTGTCGTTGAACTTCGGTCGCATATTGCAGTTTCCACGCGACGCCAAGGCTGCCGGTACGTTGATCTGCGCTGCGGTATCGGCGGCTCCATTGAATAGGTATGCGCCCGGGCAGGGTGAAGTCCGTTAGGTTCAAGAGCTTCTGGCCAGTCACTACGTCGACCGGGTGCGCTGATTGCGTCTTCTTTGCACACTCGGCGCAGTCCGCCTCAGTCACGGGCGCCAGTCCTGTCGCGCTGCCGCCGCTTTGCGTGACCGGTCCTTCGAGGTAGATGCCCTTGCCCTTGAGGTGGATGCCGGATGCGTCGATCGTAACGGTACCGCCCGGGCCGATCAACTGGGTGATCGACGCGCCTGACAGGCTCGCCTGTCCCTTGTCCGTAATCCGAATCTGGTTGCTGTCTGCGCTCTCGACAGGCTCGGGGATCTGCGGGCTGAAGTCGGGCGTGATGGCCAGGGGCGTCTCCTGGTCCTTTTTTACAGCATCTCCCACCGCCTTGCCGCGTACCGTGACCGCATAGGTATGACCCACGTGCGCGGTCCAGTCTTGTACCACGCGATCCGTGCGGCTCATCCCGACCGTACTTGCCAGCTGCAGGGCGACGTTGCGCAGGAGCAAGCCACCGACGTTCACGTTGTAGGCGAGCCCGACGTTGAGCATCTTGCCAAGCCCGACGCTTTGCACCGACGCGAGGCCGACCGTCTCGAACTTGATGCCGCCCGTCGATAGCGTCCAGTTCCGGCCGATCTCCGCTTTCTCGTCGTGCCCCACTGTTTTATGTCGATTGACACCGACTGAATGCGACTCGTCGTTCTCTACCTCGATGCGCTGATCCTTCTCCGCGTGCAGCCAGACCTCTTCTTGCCCCTTTTTGTCTTCAAATCGTAGCGCGTTCGCCGTATTGGTGTCACCGCCCGTACTCGAGCGCGTCAGAATCCCGCTTTGCGTCGCATTCGCTGGCAAGCTCCAGGGCGGCATGTTCCGCGCGTTGTAGACGGAGGAGAGAATCAGGGGACGATCAGGATTGCCATCGCCGAAGACCACGACCACCTCGTCACCGATTCTCGGCAACTGGATCATTCCGAAGCCGCCGCTCGCCCATGGCTGGGCAACCCGCACCCAACACGAACTGCCTTCATCATTATTGCCGAGACGGTCCCAGGGAAACTGCACCTTCACACGGCCGAGCTCGTCTGTATAAATTTCCATGCCCGGGGGGCCGACGACTATTGCGGTCTGAATGCCGACGATGGTCGGACGGCGGATCGTCAAAAGCGGCCGATACGGAATCTTCTTGCGAATGCAGCGAAATTCGTTCGTGTAGGTCGCGACACCGGGTTGTGCTTGATAGTTGTTTGTGCCGCGATGTCGGACCCATGTCACCAGAAACTGGCGCTCCTCGGGCTGTGCTCGTTCATGGTCGTAGTGCGCCTCGATCTGGACATATCGAGCGGGCTCAATGCGTCGGCAGTCGCTGACACCGGAAAAGGACTTGCTGTGGGCGGCCAGCGCCTCTGAACGAAAGCGCGCGAGCTGCTCGCCACGGTTACTGTCCGGAAACCCGTGTGCCCCGAGATAGTCGTAGATTTCATAATTGTCGACGTCACCCTGATTGATGCCGGTGATGCCATCGACGAGGCGCTGCGCGCCTGGCGCCTTGTAGTCGTTGGTTTTCAGCGTGGTGCTGCCTGACGTCAGTTGCCGATGTGCGACGAACGACGTGACGACTTGTTCGTCCGAGAATATCTCGTCGGTAGAGTAGCGTAGCATCGGGCTGCGCCCGGAAATCGGCGAGGCGTTTGTCGATGTGTCGGTGATGACGAGCTTATGGCCGTCCTTCTTGTGCTCGAAGTAGAAGAACAGCCCTTCCTCCTGCATGAGGCGTAACACGAACGCCAGATCCGTTTCCTTGTATTGCGTGCAGTAGCTCCGCTTGAAACTCGCTTGGCGCAACCGAAACTCGACGTCGCCAAATTTCCGATACCGCTGTAGCACGTCGTCAAGAATTTCCTCGACGGTCCTTTCCTGGAAGATGCGAATGTCCTTCCGACGATCCATGAAGGCAATCCAGGGGCGAGCGATAGCCTCATAAGTCGCGAGAGCGCCGTCCGTACCCGTATGCTCGAAATCCGTGACATAGCCGTGAAAGTAACGTTCTTCCGAGCTGGCCATTGCATCGGTCAGTTGCAGCGTGACCGTGATCGGTTTGCCGATCAACTTTTTGAGCTCGATGTTTGGGTCTTGAGACGCGAGCTTTAGTTTGATTTCAAACAGCTGTCCAAGCCCCTCGTTGCAGTCGAACTCGGTCAATACGAGATCTGAGCGGCCGGAGAGAGGCGTTGAAATCGTGAACAGTCGGTTATTTTGAAGTGCGAGAAACTGCTTCGCAATCTCGGCGAAGGAGAACGAAGACATCTGCGGCCCTGGATATGGTTAATCGTTTGCGCAGATCGTACCGCAAGGCTCGCGAAAAAGGGAGATCATGTTGAGGTTTGATTTATTAAAATAAACATACAAATATATTACTTTTGTATAACTGAAAACTGCCTGCGAATTATCGATGGTGTCCAGAAGGATTTGACGACTACCTTTATGCCGTACGCGTTGGTCGGGCTGTAGGTTGCTAACTATCGAATAAGCTTCTCCGATATGCGAATCTCATGGCGCATATGAATCGGATTGCGAATCCTGAAGAGCTGGTTGGTAGCTAGCGGAGATCGGAGGATGCCACCTACGATTGCCGTGTAGGTTGGGAATCTGCGAGAGAGAAAAACAGCGCAGCGTGCGGATGGACCTCAATCAACACGGCGTGCCGTGGCGGCTTATTTCTTTGGTTTGGACTTGTTCGATGCGGGACCCTTGCGCTGTGCTAGGTCAGATGCTGCGACCTCCTTTTCCTTCTTTGTCGACTTCGGATCACGCAAGATCTTGCCCGCGTCAGATGCGGCTTTCTTTCCCGTTGCCATGGTCATCGCTCGTTGTGGTGGAACCCTGAGTATCAGGGCAAAATAATCGTATTAACTTGCATGGCAAACTTCAAGGGGTATATCTTCCACCTCGTCTAGGACCATTTGAAATGAGTAACGATGCTTCGTATTGGCAGAATTTTGCAGGCCCGGTCGCGGCTGCACTTATCACCTCTACCCTGACGTTGGGGGGATAGGTTGGTAACTGAGTCGTCAGGAAGCGCATGCTGAGCGCGTGCGTTTTATCGATGGTGCACAGGCTACCGCGCAGGAGACAAGTCGATTGTTGAACGATGGCTACAATGAACTAGCCAAAATGACCATTGCCTCACACAACAAGGGCTGGAAGGAGTTTTCGGCGTCGTCTTGGGCAGACTATATGGCATTCCACCGGCGCTGGCGTGAACAACTGATCGTTGAACACTTCAAGCTGATCCGATATTTCGGGAAGCATATGGCTGACGACCTGATTCACGTCGATGAGATTGATCTTCATCCGGTGAGCAACCTTTCATCTCCTAATCCATGTATGCCTTCTGGTGGAAAAGGTGATCTCGACATTGCCAAGCTGGCGTATGTCACAGAGTGCACGACACGCATGGCAGCTGTCACGCAAGATGTTATCGATGACGGAATTACGCACAAGACCGACGATAGCATCATGAGCTCCATTCAAGAGCATAGCAGACAAGAGAACTTTGAATCTCGGCTCCTAGAGGACTACGAAAAATCGACTGTGCGGTACCTTCGGGTGCTTGACGACACGTTGACGTAGCTTGGCGATCCTCAGGTCACGGTAGTGACACGAGGCTCTGGGGCTTGATTCATTGAAATAATTTTGTCTGAAGAGAGATGCGTGAGCTCCTGTAGCACGGCATCACTCGCAAAGGAGCAGCAAGGTACCGGACATGCTTGTTGTCGGAGAGTCCGTGCTGGACTTTGGGTTGCGCTACTCTCTTCGCCGGACTGTATCGCCCTGACTTAGCAGGATGTCTAGCATGATGACCAATCACATCACCACATTTCGCAAAGCCTTCAAAATCGACAAGACTCTCAATCTCAGTGAAGCCGCACCGTTGATTGAAGCAATATACGACGCTCAGGGGGAGGCGTACGAGGTGGTTTGCGGCATTGACTGGGATACGCCCGCGGTGGGTTTTCGTGCGCAGACACTGCTCAATCTGCTCTCCCGTACATACGAGCACGCACAGGCAATGCTAGTCGCCAGTGTAACGGGGTCACCTGCTAGCTCAGAAGTTCTGGGACGGACCGTCATTGAAGGCGCCATCAATGTGACCTACCTTGCTGCGAGAGGGAATCCAGGAATGCTGCTCAACTTTCTTCATTCGTGGGTATCTGAGCACAACAAGAAGCTCACCGACTGGAGGCAACTAATCGCAGATCGAGCTCCTCGTAAAGTGCTTGATCGCATCGACATCCGTCAGAGCTTGCTTGGAGAGCTAACCACGTACCTTGAAGGTGCCGAAAACCACTGCGGGTTGGCCGCGGAGCGATCTAACTCACCTTGGCCGAAGCAATTGCTCCAGCGATTTCAGGCTTTGGGTCGCGAGGAGGCCTACTTTGAGTGCTACCACCGCCTCAGTGGTGCATGTCATCTAACAGGCGAGGATACAATCATCTACCTCATTTCTCAGCAGATGCCGCAAGACGTACAAGTACGCATGGGGAGAGAGGCATGGGCCTACTCCCGAATGATGACGATGTTCTCCAGCCTGTTTTTCCTCGATGCAGCCATGGCATGCGCTCAGGCCTTCGGTGGCACGATCCCGTCCCTTGATGCGCATCAAACACGCATCGTGCAAGAAATCGTGAAGATTGGCCCAGCCGCGGGAATACCTAACGCCGCGTAGGTCCGTCTTTCAGGTGAACAGGGGCGTCTGATCGCAGATTTCGCACGTCGGAGTCCGCCCCGAAGCGGCTAGCCAAAGAGAGGTGTTGCCCGACAACCGCCGGCTGTCCGAAGCTGGAAAGCACGCTTCGCTATCTCCGCACTGAGGTTGACGATGCAAGATTTCGCAACTGAGGCGTAGGCGATCCAAACGGATGTACCCTTGTTTCCGGTATCGACGCCGTCATCCGGTGGAGGGAGCATCTCATTGCTCAAGTTATTTGTCCCGGTAGCTCCTCATGGACCAGCAAGGTATCACCGATTACCCAGCCCAGTCGGTCCAGCCATGCGAGTGGCAACGCGAGTATGGCTCCACCATTCTCCTCGTTTGCTTCCTTCAGTGTGAGACGAAGCAGCCCGTCCTCGGTGGCACTTGTTGGTGGCAATTGCGACAGTAGGATCTGCGCCAGGATGGCGTCGTTGCTCGGCGGCGACAGCCAGCTCGCGTAGAGGCTATCCGGATAGCCTCTACGCGAGCGCAATATCACTGTCGGACGCATGGCGGCCAGCTTGTTGGAGGCAGCCCCGCATCCTGGCCAGATGCTCAGGAAATTCATGAGCCACCAGGGCCTGTTCGCTCTTGCTCAACATCTTTGCCTCCTCGCGAGGATGCGAACCTTATGTATGATAGTCCATGATCGCGACGTGTTCCGCCGTCCGGTGATAACGTCGAGCGAACCTGTACACGGCGCCCGATGCCCGGCCGGTTGCCAGTTTACTGCGACAAATTGAGCGCGATGTGGCAGACCATTTTCGTAGGCGAGATTGAACGCCGTCCGGTGATCTTGAAGGACTGCGATGACGGTGATGGCGGCCGTGAGCTGCTAGCGGAGACAACCTATGGCAGGGGCTAGATTATCGGCGATGTCCTCGGGGTCATTGGGTTGCCGGTATCCGCCGAAGAGCCGATGCCTGTCCCAGGAGGAACGCCGGATGAAATGGAGCGCAACGTGATTGAGCAGGGCGAGTTTTTCGCGGCGCCTGAGAAGGACATCGCTCGTCTACGCACCTGCCGAACACGCCCTAATCAAGACTGAGGTGGAGTCGTGCCTGCTCAAACGTACCACCGCATCGATCTTGCACTCGCACAACTCGATGCGGCGCTTAGGCTGTTTCTCGAGTACCGCGCCTTTGCCGCGGCGATCACCCTCGCCGGTGCGGCCGAGGAGGTTTTGGGCAAAGAGGTGGGCAGGCGCGGCCGGCTGGTCGCCCGCGATCGGCGCCTCAATGGTTACGCACCACGGGATCGCAAAGCGGCCGCTGACGAGCTAAATCGTGTCCGAAATGCGCTCAAGCACTTCGGTGACGTAGACGAACCCGAATTCACCGCGGATCTCGAAGAGACGGCTCGCTGGATGCTCGAACGAGCTTGCGAGAACGCTCACCAACTCGGACTGGAGGTTCCGCGTTCAGCAGCATTTGGCGCGTGGTATCACGCGACGCTGATCGAGCGTCACGCCGCATACCAAGAAGTACCACCGACCTAATAGCTAACAATCCAGCGGGGCCAAACATGGGGACTAAAGTGACTGGTGTTGCCGATGCCAGGGCGAGGCACGCCGCACATTCTGTGTTGCGCGAGCGGATCGTCGAACACGTCTTCGTCGGCGAGACCATGCGGCGCCTCTGGCAGCTCGGCGTCGTGAACGTCGAGATCCTGCGTGCGGAGTTCGACGCGAGCGGGTACGACCTCGTCATGTGCTGCGACAGCGTTATGCGACACGTCCAGTTCAAAGTGTCGTTGGTCGACGGCACACGAGCGCAGGTGGCCATCAACCAACAGTTGGCCCGCGCGCCAAGTGGGTGCGTGGTTTGGCTCGGGGTCACGGAAGATCTCGAAATCAAGGAGTATCGTTGGTTCGGCGCGGAGCCGGGTCGTCCCTTACCGGCCATCACCGATCACGCGATTGCGCGTCATACGCGTGCCAATGCACAAGGCATCAAGGCCGCAAGGGCGAATCAGCGTGTGCTCCCAAAAGGCGCGTTCGAGAGGCTCGTGGGTCTCGACGAAATGCTCCAGCGCCTCTTTAAGATCCCGTCAACGCTCTAGGAGCACGCTAAGTCGCCGCACGCTTGGCACGAGCACTACAACTTGACATCGACAGAGCGAGATCATGACTAAATTTAACCGTTCGCGCGTGGAAGACGGCGAATATAACTTCATTGCCGGAGTGGGTCTCATCAAGGCCTCGCGACTACTGTTTTGGGATGGTAAGAAGAACTGCTTCAGGATGCCGGGCATCGATCCTGTCACTGGCATACCGGACGAAAAATTCGAGCAGGCGTGGCAGCGCTTTGACCCGCACTTCGGCCGCGTGGTGTTCTGGAACACCTTCAGTAACGGGGCTGAATATCTCATCAAAGGTCTTCTTCTGGCGCACGATCTCGATGGGTCTCGTGAATTGAATACCGCCGCGATGACGCTGCAACCAAGTCCCCAGCAACTTTCGACCTTGGCGGCCCGGGCGAAGTTGGTGAGGAAGCAAGATGCAGCGGTGTTCAAGTCATGGGCACGAGCAGACTACGGAAGCCTCGGTGACGCGATGAATGCACCGTGGAAAGCGATGTGGACTAGGAAGTATGGAAGTCTTCCGAAGAACTCGGCCGAGCGCCACGCGCTAGAATCGGAAGCCGACATCATTTACGCAGCGTATGACGTGCTGCGTAGTTCGATACGGAATCGCGATACGCACGCGTACGTACCCAATGTCCGAGAGAATCATCGCTACCTCGTTGAAGGACTTTTCCTTCCTGCGTTCAACCTCGTTCTGAAGTGGATGCCAGATCCCAACGCGATCTCGGAGATGATTAATCGGAAGACCAGAAATTCTCATGCGAGCGAGCCGGTTAGCGAGAAAGGTGAGTACGACGCATGATTCTTGCCTCTACCCGTGACTGCGTAGTCACTTATCAGGGTTGGCTGACAATATGACCGCACGCTCGAAATTCGAAATGCTCGATCCAGTCGCGATCGCGCTCACCATCGAGCAGCATCGTTGCGCGTCAGGAATGAGCGGGGGGAGACAGTCGCGGGCAAGCGATCCAAGTTTTGAGAGGAGGGAAATTCAATTGTGGCGGAGCGTTTTGGAACACGGCGTTAGTCGTTGCCAGACATGCTCGTGCATCACACGATAAGCCCGAGCTTTCGCAGCACAGCCTCAATGACCGGACGCCACTTCGGCGGGCAAGCGACCTTTCTAGGGGACGTGCGGTTCGTCCGAAGAACGATGCCATTTCTTTCCTTCGTGTCAGCGATCCAGCACGGCTTTACGGTCTTCCCGTGCGATTTTCTGATTTCGTCAATGACAACCTGATACGTGTTCATCTGCACCTCCTGGCGTTAGATACAAACGATCGTAGCGAAATACCAATCGGCTTGCGAAGAACTATTTAGTTGCTCTTTGTTCCTCGAGTCTGGCTATGTCGTTTTCGGAGCGGCGCCTGGGCGGAAGTCGCAGTGGAGGTCGGGCGCTGGTAAGGTACTGTTTAGCAGGAATCGATCACACCATCGGGGAAAACATGGGCCCTTCAGACGGTTCAGCTTGGCAAACTTTGCCCGCACAGGTTCAACGCGCATTGTCGGCGGGGTGGAACACCGGTGGAGTGCCCACCGCGGCGTCGGCGCTGTATAGCCGCTGGTGGCAGCTGGAAACGTGGTTGCGCTCGCTGGTCTATGTGGAACTGCGCAGCGAAAAGGGCGGTGCATGGGCGGACGGATTGCCGTCAACCTCTGCCGATCGCCAGCAACGCGGCGCAGCGTACCACTACATGCAAACGCCCGATGCGCAGGACCAACTTGCGTATCTGGATGCCGCGCCCCTTCTGCAGCTGACTCACGATCAATGGTCGCTGTTTGGTTCGTCTCTGCCTGCCCAAAAGATCTGGGCAGGTCGAATCGAGGAGCTCCGGGAGATTCGAAATCGCATTGGTCATTGTCGCCGGCCCCATGAGGACGATCTCAATCGCCTCGAGCAGACGCTCAAAGATCTTGAGGGTGGGGCCTTTCGGGCCATGTCGTCGTTTAATGACCGTTCCCCGGCCAGTCCGCAATGGTCGGATGTCCTGGTTCAGGACTGGATTCACGGAAGCCATGCCGATGCGTCGTTGATTGCGCATGGAGCCGGACAATACCAAACTTCCTTCAGGCTCCTGGTTTCGCGCCGTCCGTGGGCAAAGCCTATGGCTCCAGGTGAACAGCAGATTGGCCCGCGACCAGGTTATGTTTGGCATGCCTGTTGGTATTTCAGGGGCGGTCGATTCTTTGATCTCGCGCAATTCTGGCAGGACATCGAAGATGACAAGGAGCTCGTCATGTTGGCGTGCGCGGCCTCCTCATCAAGCCTTGAGCTCTCGTTTTCCGCAGTCGAAGATCCGCAACACGTTAGCGACGTGATCGGCCACTGCTTTGTGGCCGCGCTCGAGAACCAACGTTTTACACCGTGCGACGAAGATCCTGATGCCTGGGCGCGCCGCTTTGCGAATGTGGATCCGCGGGTGCATGCCGGTACACCTTGGGCGACTTTGGGCCCCAGCATGGCGGGGGCGAGCATATTTTCTGCGTGACGGACTGCCGTATTTTCGAAAGGAATACAAGTCAATGGCTCAGCTTATTCAGATCGCCCCGGGCGTGTTGTTCTCATCCGATGTACTGAGCCCTGAGTGGGGACGTATACATCGGCGGGATGAGCTCGGAGCGGAGGCTGGCAGGGATGTCCGTGCCGCAGACCCATCGTGGCCGGTGGTAAAGGCAAACCATTCGGACGCATCCGAAGCGCCAGACGGACAAATGCTGTTGCTGTGGCGCGATCGGCCGCATGATGTGTCGAGCGACATCGGCAGCCGGCCCCCATCCTGAGTTGATAACTTTCCTGGAGAGGACGATGGACCACCCAGTGCCTGGTGAGAAACTGTTGACCCGGCTCCTCGAAACCCTCGACAAGGGCATAAGTGCCCTGCTCAGGCCTTGGCAAATTCGACGGGAAGACCGCGCGCGAGTTGAGGGGCGCGAGCGCGAGCTACTGATCATCGCTCAGGCCGAACATGATGTCGAAGATATTCGTGCCGGCCGAAAGACGGTCGTCCAGAATCAAGGCACGGTGCGATTGTTGCCGGCCAATTCAGAGTTGGTCGATGGACGGGTGGAGCCCGTACTCTCTTTGCCGGCTATGCTCGACAATGCCTATCAACGCCAGGTGATAAACCTGCTGCAGGAAGAGATCAACGTCGCGAAAACGATCCTGAAAGCGGAGGACATCCTTGCTGGAGATCCCTCTACTGCTCCTTCGACGTATGCCGATCCTGACTGGCTCGCGCGGTGGCGTAGAAGTGCAGCGCAAATGTCATCTGACCAACTGCAATTCCTGTTTGCGAGCGTGTTGGCGGGTGAGGTCAAGTCCCCCGGTAGCTTCTCGCTGCGGACGCTCGACTTCCTGAAGAATCTGTCGCGTGATGAGGCGGAGCGCATGCAGTTCGTGTGCCCCTTTCTTGCCAACGGGCGGTATGTTTTCACGCTGGGCCCGCTGCAGGCGCCTCAGGTTTACCACGACAATCGGGAGTTCCCGTTCTTTCTCCAGGAACTCGGGCTGCTATCAGGGAACGGCTACATGGGTAATGTGCTGCAGAAGTTCGAATCCGAGATCGCTTCAGAATTTCGGGTGGTCCTTCGGCTCAACGATCGCGCCGTCATCGTGCGTGGGTCCGATCCGAAGGCGATCCTTCAGCTGAACGGCTACAAGACAACGCCGGTGGGCGCACAGGCGCTGTCGCTGTGTCCGATGTCTGCCCCGGAGAGCTATCTGCAGGCGGTGGCGGTGCACTGCAAATCGAAAGGGTTTGCCGTTGCCATTGCCTCGCGCTGCGCCGGCACGGAGCCGGCGGAAGAAGGATGGATTGATGAAGTGGCGGTCTAACGCCGTCGAGGAATACGCAAACTAAGATCCCGGGTAGGCCAACCGCCGCGTTGGCCGATGGCCGGCGAAGTGCAACCGGATGTACAGCGGCTGACCGCGCAGCGCTCCCTTGTCCCAGTCGAAATGGTCCGCCTCGGCGAAAACCAATGGGTTGCTGGAGTAAGGCTCGATTCGAGAGTCGAGCAGCTCGTCGAGTTCGGGTGACTGAAACGTGCTGTATCGAGCGCACGGCCAGCGACCTTGACGAAGCTGGAGCTCCCAATAGGAAAGGATGAGGGGGCGTCCGGATAGGTTGCGAATCGTGATCGTATTTCCGCGTTGCTCGCCACTGCAAAACGAAAATCCGACGTCAACGCGATGGCGGTCTCGCCAAACCTCCCAGATCTTGATCGCACCGAGTGCCGTCGAAACGACCGCGCCCCATAGGGCGAGTACCAATGAGAGAGACGGACCATTCATCGACTATTCCCCACATCGTATGCGCGAGCGTTAAGCACTCTGGAGTGCGGTCGCGCAATCCTACCCAGCAATTGTGGCCATCAACTGGTTCAGCGCCAAGGCGAGCCCAATCGCATAGGCATGAAGCATGATGGGCAACACCACGACATTCGAAGACCATGCACGGACGCCCCCGGTTTGCCAAGCTTTCATTTGCGACGGTTTGAAGGTATTCCTTATCTCGTTGTCATGCCGTTCGGCGATGTCTGCAAACAACCCCGTGCAATATCGAGTGGCCGCTGCGGAGCCGTGCGAAAGGCGCTTCGCGACCCATATCTGCCTCTCGACCTGGTGAGCCGCCAAAGGCGGATTCCAAAGTGCAACTGTCATTCGTGCAGGCCGGCAAGTAATTGGCCGAAGCAGTCAGTCGTGTTTGATTGAAGACCGGCAGCCGTTGTTTGCGGGATCGCGAAAGGGATTGGAAAATATGTGACAGAATTATCGTTATCGTTTGGCGCCCAGCGAACAAATATGACGATAGAATCATCAGTCCAACCCTAACGCACTTAAGAGATACTATTTCGTATCAACCAGGTTCACGGGAGATGCGAAAAAATTGTCAACATTGAAGGTATCGAATGCTTACCGGGATCAGAACGCTTTCTTTGGGTGCAATCAAGTCGTCGCCAGAAATCGATCAATGGCTTCTACAGTTTTCGCCTCACCAGTGGACTACGGCCGAAATGATGCTGTCACGGCTTTGGTTCGTGGGGAGAGATGTATACAGCGAATGGCTCAAACGCGAACTTTCCCTGTTGGACCTTCAATCCAAGCATGCGGTGTATGCGGTCAGAAAATTGGATGGGACCGATCCGTGCTATTGGCAGGACGACGGTACACCGACGCCGCGTTCGGGGCAGTCGCTCGGCAGCGAAGATCTAGTCTATTCCATCATCTCTAACGCCGGCCGGATCAGCCAAGGTGCGTTGCTCGATCACCCGAGTCTCGCAGAGATAAAGGAAGGGAAGCTTCGTAGCTTCGTGCTAGTCGACGACTCTATCGGTAGCGGGCAGCGAGTGGTCGATTTCATCAATGCGATGCTACGACACAAGCAGTTTATGAGTTGGTGGAGTCTAGGATGGGTGCGCATAAGAGTTGTCGCCTTTGCCAGGACATACTCCGCAGAGAAATACATCGTTCGGAATATTCGGGGATCGGATCACCCTGCGCGAATCATTCCGAAATCGGAGAAGATCACGTTCGCTAGCGAGCTTCGATACGACGCCAATTTTCTCGAGTCAAGATGGGGCTCAGGTTTTCAGTCGATCGTTGACTTTTGCCGCAGCGTTACTTCAATCCCGACGTTCATGCAAGATGGATTTGGAGGCGTCATGGGGAATCTCGTCTTCTATCATAGTGTCCCAGACAACATCCCGGGCATGTTGTGGTACGGTGAAAATGGCTGGTTGCCGCTATTCCCGAACAGAGGACTGCCGGTTTGGATGACTGACCTACTGGAGCATCCGGCGGCAGAGCGAGGTTACACTGCAGAGAACGGCGCCCCGGATACGGATCTTTTCAGGCTGATCGCCCTAATCAAGTCCGGCGTGCGCACCCCGCTGTCAATTTCATTACGCATGAATTGCGACGCCCCCTTTGCACTTGCGTTAATTGCACGTGCACAGAGAGCTGGGTTGGTGACTGCCAATGTCCGGCTAACCGAAGCGGGAGCCGATTTCTTCCATGAAACTTCACGCACTAGCGAGGTTGCCGTATATGACTATGCCATGTATATTCCAACCTCTTGGAGTGCCGGCTAGTCAGACGCTCAGCCGTTTTCATTCTCTGCCAGTTGTGACAGAAAATGAAAACAGAATCCACCGATGGTGGGTGGATGGGAAGGCCAGACCGGTCTTTCTGGGAAGATCTGACGCAATGGCGGCTACGCCGCCCTACTCTATCGAGCTCCACATCCTGCGGCGACTCGTAAGGACCTCGATAGTGTAAGACCCAAGGGTCGAAGGAGAGGTGAGTGGAAGACTGGTCGGCACACCAACTTTTTCAAGCGGCATCAGCTAGTCTGGATAGATCGACGGCGACCGCACTTTCGGCCTATGCGCGAACGCTTCAATCAGCCAAATTGCCGGTAGTTTTCTCCCTGCGGCATCTCAGCGGTATCGTGGGCGTCAGTTACAAGATGCTACGCGAAAGCGTGCGGAGAAAGCGCGAGGCCGCCAATTACCGGATATATCGCATCGCAAAACGCGACGGAACGTTCCGACACATTCACGAGGTAACTTCTGACTTGTTTCGCGTGCAGACCTTCCTTGCACACGAAATCCTCGCAAAGGTATCCCCTCATCCTGCGGCCTTTGCTTTCCATGCAGGCGGTGGGATCAAGAAGTGCGCCGCGCAGCATTGTGGTGCTCGGTGGATCTTCCAATACGATCTTTCGAACTTTTTCTACAGCATCAATGAGGCGGATGTCTATCGGCTTTTCTGTCATTTGGGATACCGTCCGTTGCTAGCATTCGAGTTTGCTCGATTGAGCACAACGATACGAATGCCACCCTATATGGCAGGGATTATTAATATGGTATCCCCAGACCATAGAGGAATGCCCTACGCCGATGCATGCAATAAGCTGGGGGTTCTTCCGCAAGGGGCCCCCTCAAGCCCAGCGATAAGCAATTTGGTTGCGAAGGACTTGGACGACCGTCTTACGAAAGTAGCGGTACACTACAAGCTTGTTTACACGCGCTATGCCGACGATATTACGATCTCCGCAATGGACGTCGGAAAGGGGCGCTCACGAGGCGAAATACATCGTTCTGTGATTCACGCCATCCGAAAAAGTGGCTTCGTCGAGAATGAGAGCAAGACGCGCATTGCCGGCCCGGGCTCAAAGAAACTGGTACTTGGTCTGCTGGTAGACGGACCTCAGCCCCGGCTGTCACGGCAGATGTATGAACGAGTCGATACCCGCCTATATGCATGCCGGAAATTTGGCTTAGAGGCGACGGCGGACTTCTACAAATTCGATTCGGCCTACGGCTTCTACAATCACTTAGCTGGCCTGCTTTCTTTCATAAAAGACGTAGACCCGTTGAGTTGGAACAGCTTCGCTCCTCGCTTCAAAGAGATTCCACCACCCTGACGTTCACGACGGCTAGCATCTATCGGCGCTGGATCCAATGCCGAAATTATTCCGGTATCTGAGAGACGCGACGTTTGAATGTCCACCTGAATGCGCGGGTGACAGGCCGGAGATGGCCGATATTTGCCAGATACCGACGCCGGTCACGACGCAGTCTCAATTGCACGCTACACGCGATATCGAGATCCACGAACTACAGTTCGTGGTGCGCGCGAGGGTCCGAAATACACAATTATCGAGTGGACATACGGTTACGTTGGCGCGAAAAAGGAAATGCCCGATCATCGAGCGGGCATCGGAAGAGGTGGGGCAAGAACATACCACGGAACCACGTCCAAGCCGGTAAGCCCCGCTCCCTGTTTACTTTCGCCAAACATAGGTCGGCTACGACGTGAGAGTAGCCGCTATTTTGCAGACCCACAACAGGTGTACTCGACGCTATCCGGCCGCACCGGTCTCGAGCGATGTGATGTAGCGAAGCAGGTCTTCAGTGCGTCCCTCCGATATCAGCTCTTCGGCAGTCTTGTAGCTAAAGGTCGGCAGCGGTTCATTGCGATACCAAAACAGCGTGCTTCGTACGTCTCCGGAGATATCGGCTGCAGCTCGGATGACCCGGAGCGCGTCTCGAAGGTACTTTTGCACGCTTTCGGAGCCAGCCAAGCGGGTTACCGTATTACGGTGCACATGGGCCAGCCGTGCGAGCGTTTGCATATCGATATGCAGGGCAGACGCGAAACGCCGCGCTGAGAGGATCGGCGCGAGATTCTCTGAGTCTCTCAAAGACGCCATGAACTGGTCGAAATTGAGGGGTGTTGAATTTGGGGCTGGATCATGGCTCATGGCAGATTGCTCACTGCACACTATCTGCACATTTATAGCACAAGGAGTGCTGACCGTGCTGGTCGCTGAAACGCTCATCCATTGCGCTGCTGGTCGCCCAGTTCCCGATACACCTAGGTAGGGCCGTGACATTCCCAAGGACGACTTTTCTGAGAAATCCCGGGGCCACGGACATCTTTTTTGAGACGAGATGCACGTAGATTTCTCAAAAAAGATGTCCAAGTCCTTGATCTGTCTAGGGGGCCAAAGACACCTTTTCTGCGAGCCCACAGCATCGATGCGTCCGTGCAGTTCCTCACAGGGTTTCTTGATCTCCAGATCGATCGTGGCCACCTTCTTGTCCGATCGGGCATCGAGTCTATTCAGCGCGTGACGGAACCCGGTCGTCGAGACGTCATTCTCCGCCGGCAGTTGCACGCCCCTCCGAACAGTCCGCCGCGCTCGCTGCGCGTCGCCTGGTCGTGGGATGGGACTGAGAAAAAGCGCTGGCTGGCGGCCGTTACGCCCAGGTTGATGACGGTAGTGTTGCTTGGGGGCATCGTGCCGATCATGGCCATGACGCGAGATAGCGCTTGCATGGCCGTGGTATAGGGCGCATTCTCGTGAGGTTCGATGTGCGTGACCGATGGTTTTGCTCCGACTCCTCACCTTACGTTTCCCCCTGTCCGCATAACTAAGCAGAAGGCTCACCACGACGATCCTGCGCGCGAACGTCGAAGCTGCGAACTTCGCGCGTCAACCGAGCCTCCCTCCGAGGTTTGATCCGGCAGTTCCGTGCGCGAGAGATGCCGTCGGCGGCAAGCCCGCGGGTCGTCGTCCGGTCCTCGTATGGGGCGGCCGACGACGAAATTCAGTCACCGCGACGGTCCTGAAATTTGAAATTCTCTTTTTGGGAACCGGCATGCCTAAGCAAACCGAACTGAAGCCAGCCACGCCCGCCAGCCACAGCGATTACGTCGACGTGAAAAAGGCGCGTGCCTTGGCACTGAAGCGCGCGGACAGCGAGCGTGCCGAGAAGCGGCGCGAAAATGACGCCCGCATCGATGTCAACGCGAGCAAGTGGCGTTATATCTGTCAGGAGAGCTAGATGGCGAATAGCACCGTGACGCTCAACTTTCCGAATCCCAGTCGCTCCTACGACGCTTCCAGGCACTGTGTATGTTTCTGGGGCTACGACAATTCTCGCGAGATTACCTTTCTGGTCGACGACGCGATGCTGGCGAAACTGAACTCCGACATGGATTCTGGCGAGCCCGCCTTGCTTGCGGCCTTCGACCGCAATCGCGACCGGATTCTGGGGCTCGCCCGAGACCTTTACAAGGGTGGGCCCCAGAACCGGTACACGATCTCGTGAGGTCGGCCCCCGTTTGCGCGCGCACCCCACGTGCATCTTCTTTCTGACCTGCACTCGCCGCGTGTGCGGGTATCCCGGGGCTGAGGGGGCATGGATCGGTCAAGGCATGCGCTGCTTGATTATCACGAACGCAGCAAGCACCGTCTCGACTTCTGCGCTCCTGGCCCTGGGGGCTCGACCGGACAACCCAGCCGGATCCGTTTCGGGTATTTCACGGCGCACCGCGCGTTGCTCTGCCGGTAGCCGCGGACACCCTGGCCACGCGCTACAACGCGTTACGCTGCGGCACCTTGCCGCCCGCGCAGGGTTCGATCTGTCCCATTTGGCAATCCTGTCCGAACGCTCACTCTGCCTGTCGGCGTGGAAGTCCTATGGCGCCCAGCGGTGGGCACTGCGCTGCAACCCTTCGAGCGGAAATCTGCATCCGGCCGAGGGCTATCTTCTATATCCGGCTCTGCCCGGCTTCTCGCGCAAGGTCTGCTTCGCGCGTTCGAGTCTCAAGCCGATGACGCTTCGTGTCGTTGGGACGTCTTGGGTAGAGGCGGCAGCCACTGGAGGAGTGACATATGTCGGGTCAGCCATCCATGATCGAGAATCATCTGCTGGCAGCATTACCGGTAGAAGATCTGGCGCATATTTCGCCGCAGCTCGTGCTGGTCGACATGCCGTTGGGAAAGGTGCTGTACGAGTCGGGCGGTGCGCTCAGTCACGTCTATTTTCCGACGACGTCCATCGTGTCGCTGTTGTACGTGATGGAAGACGGTTCGTCAGCCGAAATTGCCATCGTCGGCAACGACGGGTTGATCGGCATCGCGCTATTCA